>Ga0206890_1389_pt1 | contig 9483 bp, 4 predicted proteins | sample Alteio_BWOrgHeat_58_FD_152960 | JGI IMG/M metagenome (GOLD analysis project Ga0206890, IMG submission 152960) | Enriched cells from forest soil in Barre Woods Harvard Forest LTER site, Petersham, Massachusetts, United States - Alteio_BWOrgHeat_Nextera6 ... | reverse complement strand
AATACACTTGCTAATTCCCTCGATGGCGCCACTGCGATCTCTTCTTCAGTTGTAGCGACAGGACCCGGAGCTCAAACAATAAGCCTGGGTACCCCGTTTGCGCTCTCTACAAGTGTAATTACCAATTACTTTTTTATCGTGCCGACCTTTGGGGCATCGCCTGTTGGCGGCCATACGATTTCAGTTTCTTCAATTTCCTCTTCAAATATTACAGTGTCTGCTGGAACCGTATCGGGTTCTGCTGCGGCAACCGGCACGCTAACCATTCTAAACCCATCAATTACAGGAACTACGCCAGCGAGCAGGTGCGGAACCGGAACCGTAACATTAGGAGCAACTGTTTCTACGGGCGCGACAATTAACTGGTATAGTGCATCAACCGGAGCAGCCGGAGGAGCAAGTTTAGGTACCGGAACATCGTATACAACCCCCTCGATAAGTTCGACTACCCCATATTACCCGCAAGCATCACAGTCCGCAACTATACAGACTGGAACATTATCGGACAATACTACGAACCTCCAGGGTTCTGGGGGAGTTGGTTATCCCTATGCTGCCCGTACCGACTTGCACTGGTTTTCCAGCACTTATGCATGTACCATCAATTCCGTTGATATTTATCCATACTCCGCAGGCACTGCAGTAATTGTGATGAAAGACGGCACCGGCACCGTAGTTGCCACATCGGCTACTGCAACCATTACAGCAGCCCAGGTGTCTAATACCGTGCCTGTAACGATTCCTGTTGGTTTTTCCGTTCCGGCAGGCGCCACTAATTACCAATTGGGCGGGGATGCCACAGGCTCTGCCGCCGAGGCTACAATATATAGGGGGGGCTGCGAACAGCACCTATGGCCCATACCCAATGACTGTCGCAGGTTTTTCCCTGGTGGGCGATGCAGGTGGTAACTCAACAGCAACTGGAACATCAGGTCCATATACGGGGTTAGGGGCCCGTTGTTATTTTTATAACTGGAATATCACCATGGGGGTCGCTGCAACCCCACTGCCCACTGTTAATGCAACCGTAAATACTATACCTACCCCAACATTTACAACATCGCCGGCGACTAGTTTGTGCATTGGCAATAGTGCCACTTATACCACACAGTCCGGGCAGTCGTCTTATGCCTGGAGTGTGCCCGGCATTTCAGGAACCGATTATACCATTACATCAGGAGGAACCGGAAGCGCGAGCAACACAGTAACGCTTACCTGGCTGACTGCAGGCAGTAAAACGGTAACTGTTAATTATTCAAACGCCGGCTGTACCGGAACAACGCCCGCATCGAGCACAACAACCGTAAATACGCAACCCGTACCAACATTTGCAACTTCACCCTCAACGAACACATGCGCGGGCAGCAGTGTCACTTATACTACACAAGCCGGGCAGTCGTCTTACGCCTGGAGTGTGCCGGGTGTTTCGGGTACTAATTACACGATTACATCAGGGGGAACCGGAACAGGAAGCAATACCGTAACACTTACCTGGATAACAGCAGGCAGCAAAACCGTAACGGTTAATTATGCAAATTCAAATGGCTGTACCGGTGCTAGCGCCGCAACTAACACGACAACTGTGAATGCAGTGCCTGTTCCCACCTTTACCGTGTCACCAGGCGCTAATACATGCGCCAACAGCAGCGTAACTTATACTACACAGGCCGGGCAGTCGTCTTATGTATGGAGTGTACCGGGTGTTTCGGGAACTGATTATACCATCACATCGGGGGGCACAGGAAGCACCAGCAATACCGTAACTCTTACCTGGTTAACGACAGGCAGTAAAACCGTTACCGTTAACTACACAAATGCAAATTTATGCACGGGAGCAAGCGCTGCATCTATTACAACGTCTGTAAATGCACTACCTGTTCCAACATTCACCTCTTCGCCAAGCGCAAATACGTGTGCGGGAAGTGGTGTAACTTATACCACGCAAGCAGGGCAGTCGGCTTATGCATGGACTGTGCCCGGTGTCCCAGGTACTAATTATACGATTACGTCAGGTAGTACGGGAACTGGGAGCAATACAGTAACACTTACCTGGATAACTGCCGGCAGTGAAACTGTAACCGTCAATTATACAAATGCAAATAGCTGTACCGGGGCTAGCGCAGCATCTGCCGTAACAACTGTAAATGCTGTGCCGGTTCCTACATTTACCTCCTCACCCCTCGCCGGCGTATGCGTCAATACAAGTGTAACTTATACTACGCAGTCTGCGCAGTTGTCTTATAATTGGGCTGTGCCGGGCGTTGCAGGTACTGATTATACAATTACATCAGGAGGTACGGGAAGCACGAGCAATACGGTTACGCTCACATGGCTAACAGCAGGCAGTAAAACGGTGACCGTTAATTATTCAACTGCGGGCTGTACAGGAACAACACCCGCATCCAGCACAACCACCGTAAATGCACTGCCTGTTCCTACGTTTACCTCGTCAGCGGGCGCTAATACTTGTGTCAGTGCTAGTGTAACATATACTACACAAGCCGGGCAACACGCCTATGTTTGGAGTGTGCCGGGTGTTTTGGGAACTGATTATGCCATTGTATTAGGAGGAACCGGAAGCGGGAACAGTACAGTGACACTTACCTGGTTAACAGCAGGCAGCAAAACGGTGACCATTAATTATACTAATACAAATGGCTGTACGAGCGCAAGCCCCGCGTCAAACACAACCACCGTAAACGCACAACCTGTACCCACATTTACATCTTCGCCTGGAGCTAATTCATGTGCTAATTATGGTGTAACTTATACCACACAGGTAGGGGCATCTAATTATATTTGGAGTGTGCCGGGTGTCTCAGGCACTGATTATACAATAACATCCGGAGGAACCGGAAGCGGGAGCAATACAGTAACGCTTAACTGGTTAACATTAGGAAGTCAAACGGTAACTGTTAATTATACATTGGGCTGCACAGGGGCCGTACCCGCATCTAACACAACTACCGTAAATGCGCCGCCTACACCAACATTTACTTCCTCGCCAACTGCAAGTACCTGTGCTGGCAGCAGTGTCACTTATACTACGCAGGCCGGGCAGTCATCTTATAGTTGGAGTTTGCCAGGTGGTTCGGGAACTGATTACATTATTACATCCGGAGGAACAGGGAGCGGGAGTAATACTGTAACAGTTACCTGGATGACACCAGGCAGGAAAATTGTAACTGTTAATTATACAGATATCAATGGCTGCACCGGACTAAGCGCTGCATCTGCAGCAACAACAGTAAATATGCAGCCAATACCCACATTTACGTCATCACCTGGTGCCGGTATATGCGCCAATAGCAGCGCAATATATACAACCCAAGCCGGACAATCGTCTTACAACTGGAGTGTGTCTGGTACCGCAGGTGTAGATTATGTTATTATGTCAGGAGGAACCGGAAGCGGGGACAATACTGTAACACTTACGTGGATAACTCCGGGCAATCAATCTGTAACAGTTAACTATACCGATATTAACGGGTGCACGGGTGCGAGCCCTGCAAGCAATACGATCCTGGTTAATCCTTTACCTGGGGGTATAACCGGCCCGGGCCAGGTTTGTATAACTTCTTCCGTTACATTAACTGATGGCACTTCAGGGGGCAGTTGGTCAAGCAGTAATTCTGCGGTGGCGGAAGTGGACCCGGTTTTCGGTATTGTAACTGGTATTTCTGTAAGCACTGCAACTGTTACTTATACATTGCCTTCCGGTTGCATGACGAATGCCGCGATAAATGTTAATCCCTTACCATCAGCTATTACCGGAAATACCGCTGTATGCGTTGGTTCCACAACAGAATTGTTTGATCCCGGGGGAGGTACCTGGAGCAGCAGTGATGAAACAATTGCAACAATAGATTCGTCCCTGGGGGTTGTAACCGGCATATTCGAAGGTTCTCCAACCATTACTTACACCTTGCCAACAGGATGTATTGCCACTACCCTATTCTCTGTCAATCAGTTGCCTTCCGGCATTTCCGGAATTACAAATGCTTGTACAGGTGCAACAACCAGTTTAAGCAATTCTCTGACGGGTAAACGTAGGAACAGGCAGTGCATTTACGGAGGAACGTGGACAAGCAGCAATACTTCCAATGCAACAGTTAATATTATTTCAGGGGTGGTTACGGGGGTAAATGCCGGTACGCCTACTATTACTTATACTTTACCAACAGGATGTATCGCTACAACTAATTTTACAGTGAACCCTACCCCGGCTGCAATTTCCGGTATTGGCGTTGAATGTGCCGGGGCTTCCTTAACATTGACAGAGATAAGCACCGGTGGTACATGGAGCTCAAGTGATGCCACGCTAGCAAGCGTTAGCGGCGGGATCGTTAGTGGAATAGCATCTGGCAACCCCACAATAACCTATACATTACCTGCAGGCTGCTTCGTGACCAAATCCATATTGGTTAATCCATTACCATCTGCAATAGGGGGCATAACAACTGTTTGCAGCGGATTGACGACGTCACTTAATGACACAAATTTCGGCGGCGCCTGGTCCAGTAGCAACACATCATTTGCAACTATAGGGACTTCATCGGGTATTGTAACCGGGGTTGCCGCGGGCGCTGTTAGCATTACCTACAGCCTGGCCACTTCCTGCAGCATAACAACTACGGTAACAGTCAATCCTTTGGCCCGAAATACCGGTGTTACCCATGTTTGTGCAGGGGCTAATACAACCTTAAGCAATAGCGTTACCGGCGGAGCCTGGAGTAGTAGTAATTCATCAATTGCAACTGTCAACACGCTGACGGGCGCCATTACTGGATTAGCAGGAGGACTGCCGACTATCACTTATACAACACCTGCTGGTTGTATTGCAACTACTCCAATTACTGTTAATCCCACCCCCCCGGTTAATTTAATAGCGGGTGGAGGTAGTATATGTTCAGGCCGAGCGGGGGCTGCTATTTCGCTGAGTAGTTCTGTTACCGGCATCAACTATCAGCTATTCGATGGTATCACAGGTATTGGCGCACCATTACCTGGCACGGGCGGGCCGCTCTACTTTGGACTGCACACTGTTGCGGGTATTTATACAATTATAGCTACTAATTCTTCTTCGGGATGTTTTGATACTATGTCCGGAACAGCTACAATTATAGTTAATCCGTTACCTGCTGTTTTTACCGTCATTGGTGGTGGCGATTACTGCGCAGGTGCGGGTGGCCCGCACATAGGTTTGAGCGGATCAAACACCGGGATCAATTACCAGTTGTTCTATGGAATCACTCATGTAGGGGCGCCTCTTGCAGGTACTGGGATTCCCCTCGACTTTGGCCCGCAGACTCTTGAAGAAGTTTATACCGTTGTGGCAATTAATGGCTCAACAGGCTGCACGGATACTATGGCCGGCGGTGCTCCCGTTGTTGAAAATCCATTACCGGCTTTGTATAGCGTCACAGGCGGTGGTAATTATTGTTCGGGGGGTACCGGGGTGCATATAGGACTTGACGGTTCCAATTCCGGGATTAATTATCAGTTGTTTACCGGTGGAGGCATGAGTGGCTTGCCCTTGTCCGGTGCTTCAGGCCCTGTTGATTTTGGCCTGAGAACAGCAGCGGGCGTCTATAAGGTAACAGCTACAAATGCTGCTACCGGCTGCACCAGCAACATGCTTGATTCTGCGACGGTGGTCATTGATCCTGCTTTGGCGCCTGCTATAACTTTAAGTACCGGCGTTGGCGACACAGTTTGTTCAGGCCATTTGATCACTATCACTACAGCAATTGTTAATGGTGGATCTGCGCCTCTTTATTCGTGGAGCATAAATCGGGTTTCTACAGGAACTTCCGGGGCCTCTTACACTTATCTGCCTTCAGACGGAGATGTTATAATGGCTGAACTTACAAGCAGCGCGGGATGTGCTACTCCGGCTTCAGTGAGCAGTTCTTTTACTTTAAGTGTATTTGGTACGGGCGCGCCATCTGTACATATTACTGCAAGCCCCGGAGACACTATATGTAATGGCACTTTGGTACATTTCACAGCCACTCCACTTTTTGGAGGTACCTCGCCATCGCTTTCGTGGGTAATAAATAGTTCAGTTGCGGATTCGGGCGCGGACTATTATTACAGGCCTGCTTCAGGAGATGTAATATATTGTGTGTTAGGCAGTAACTATCAATGCCGCACTTCAGACTCGGCCACAAGCAATCATATCAGTATGACCGTTGCGCCTTCTACACCGCCAGTGGTAACTATTACGGGTTCGCCCGGCTCATATATTGCCCGCGGACAGAGTGATACATTATATGCTCATGTCACCAATGGCGGCCCTGATCCTTCTTACCAGTGGTATTTAAACGGATCACCTGTTAGCGGCGCCATTTATCCTGAATTCGTAAGCAGTAATCTCTCAAACGGCGATACATTAAAGTGCGAAGTAACGAGCAGCGGTATTTGTAACGGCATCACAGCATCCGCTTCGGATACTATTCACGTAAGCAATGTTGGGGTTCCGAACATTGTATCTGAAGGTAGTGATATCAGGTTATTGCCTAACCCTAATACCGGTCTATTTACTATTAAGGGCACCCTGGGAACAACAGGTGATGAGCTTGTAACACTGGTGATCACAGATATGCTTGGCCAGGTAATATACAATAGCCAGGTGATGGCTGCAGACGGTAAAATAGATGTCCAAGTAACGCTGGCTAGCAACCTTGCCAATGGTATGTATTTACTGAATATTCACTCTGCTTCTCAAAATGATGTGCTCCATTTTGTAATAGAGAAATAATAAAGAGGTTGTTACCCATTTTTTGAAAATAAATTGCCGGATACTTTGGAAACAAATTATCTAATGCACAGTATTTATTTTTTTGAATATCTTTAAGCTGCTTAGAAAAGATGTCAAATGATTCCTTCCAGATCACAATGTGGAAGGAATCATTTGACATCTTCCCCAACTGGAGCAGACAACCATATTTATTTCGCCTAAGAATTAATCAAAATGGCCAAACTGGAGTTAGGTAAGGAGTACGTAGCCCCCAACGAGGAATATTATTATGACCAGATATCAAATATTCTTATTGAGCAGGAGCAAAAGAAGTATGCTCCCGGCCAGACTCTAAGGATATTTCATGCCAAGTCGCATGGGTGTGTTAAGGCTGAATTTATTATCAATGACAACATCCCTGAAGAACTTCGTGTAGGTATTTTTAAGAACACGGGGTCCTTCCCAGCCTTTATCCGCTTTTCGAACAGTGGCGACACTCCCACTTCAGATATGAAGAAGGGTATAAGAGGCGCGGCAATAAAAATAATGAATGTGCCGGGTGACAAAATGGTGGAAAGCACTGGCGTAGCGTCCACACAGGATTTTGTTTTATTCAGTACACAGTCAATTACACCAAAAAATGTTCAGCATAATTACGAGGGCATCAAAGCCGTGTATAGCGGCAAATTACAATTGCTCGCCTTTCTCATTCAACCCTCCCACTGGTACATTCTGAGGGACCAGATCAAGAGCCCAAGCCATTGCCCTAATATTCTTGAAATACCTTTTTACAGCACCACTCCATACAGGTTTGGCGAGACAAAGGCGGTAAAGTATGCGCTTGTGCCGCGGAAGCCTGCAGTATCCACCATGCCGAAAACGGCATCTGATATATTCATCAGGGAAAGAATGGCATCAGACCTTCACGCCAGTGAAGTGTGGTACGACTTCAAAATACAATTCCAGCTGGACGCTGATGCTATGCCGATAGAAGATGCTTCAGTGGATTGGGCTTCTCCTTTTATCACTGTTGCTTCTGTGAAAATACCGGTTCAAACTTTCGATGATCCGGAACAATTCACATTTGGCGAAAACCTGGTATTTAATATCTGGCATACCCTGCCTGAGCATCAACCGCTGGGCAGCGTAAACAGGTCGCGGAAATCTGTTTATGAAAAGCTTTCTGCATACCGGCTTCAAAGGAATAGCGTTGTCTCCCAGCAGGAAGTGGATGAGCTCATACCCTCAAGGGTTCATGTACATGGCGTCCATCATCCTTACTTATCTTTGTGGTTATCTGCCATAGAAGAAACAGTCAATAAAGCCCCACATTATTTTTTTCATTGGCACTTGTTGGACAGAAACAAAGCCCACCCAATGCTTGAGGCTGCATCAGCACATACAACGGATACTTACAATAACGTTGCTATTCCGGAACATCCTCCAACTGAAACCGACCCTCAATCACCGGGCTTACTGAAAACATTGTCAGACATGTTTTTTAAGTGGGCGGAAGCACTGCGTGAGAAGGACATAAAGGCCATGGAGGAGATGAAAATGAAACATCTCCAGTACAGCAAGTATGATCTTGTAGGCTGGACCTCTTCCGTTGTTACCTACCTTGAGAACTTCAAGACCGGCGATACAAGCCCTATATACCGCGGTTGGGATGACTTTGGAAAGGGAGACATTAATACCTCCGTGATTGAATATAAACTACCTAATGACGCCAAAGTAGGACTCATTGCGGATTGGGGGACCGGCACGGACAGCTCGCGCGAAATGCTGATTTACATCCTGTAAAATCATGACCTTGATGCCATCATACACCTGGGCGACATTTATTATTCGGGGACAATGACGCAATGCAAACAGAACTTTTATGACATCTTTGCGGAAGCATTTGCAAAAACACGGAAGCCGCAAATACCTGTGTTTATGATACCGGGCAACCATGATTATTATGCGTTCGGGCATGGTTTCTTTTGGCTGGTTGACACCCAGAACCCTGCATCACAGCCTACGTGGAAACAGAGTACCAGTTTCTTTTGCCTGCGCACCGAAGATGATAGCTGGCAGCTATTGGGCATGGATACTGGTATTGGCGACTATAAACCACAAGACCAGATACTAAACGATTTTACCGGGCCGGTTATGCAGGATTCGGAAATTGCCTGGCATAAAGACAAGCTTGATAAATTCGGGGGCCGCACGATACTGTTATCACATCACCAACTATTTTCGGCAAATGGCAGAATATCGCATGAGCCGTCTAATTTAAATGAGCACCTGTATAGTGTGTTCAGCCCGTATTTTCCGAAAGTAGGGGCGTGGATATGGGGGCACGAGCATACCATGGCTTTTTACAAAAACGGCTATGCCGGGCTTGCAATGGGCCGGCTGATAGGGTGCGGCAGCTATAATGACGCGACGACGGAAGACCCCTACAAAGCCAATTTCCCGGATGTGGCCTATATTGATAATATGCCAAAGCTGGGAATAATAGACTGCTACTATAACCATGGATTTGCCATCCTCGACTTTGAGCGGGATGCGGTTACCGACCCGCTTAAAATAACTTATCACCAATTGCCGGTATGGAATGGGGGCGTAAAAAAATCCCTGCCACCCGATCAGCCATACAAGCTTTTCGAGGAAGAAATAAGCTAATTTGACAATTCGATAATTTGCCAATTTGGCAATTTTATTTAATGTATACATTTTTATTAGTTGTAATTGAA
>Ga0206890_1387_pt1 | contig 9540 bp, 7 predicted proteins | sample Alteio_BWOrgHeat_58_FD_152960 | JGI IMG/M metagenome (GOLD analysis project Ga0206890, IMG submission 152960) | Enriched cells from forest soil in Barre Woods Harvard Forest LTER site, Petersham, Massachusetts, United States - Alteio_BWOrgHeat_Nextera6 ... | reverse complement strand
TGGTTTGAATGGCTTTAGTTTTTCACGAATTTTTTCTTCATCTAACAAGCTATGAAATTTATTAAGGCTGCTGGGCATCACCATGAGCTGCATTTCTTGCTCATTCTCCCAAACGAATAGGTCTTCGCTGTAAGCGTTATAATACACGCCAGTGTGCTGGTTTTTCTGCTTGGTTGCATCTTTGTATGCCACAGAAAGCTGTGTTTTACCTGTGGCATTGAACGCATATATCAGGATGATCTTTTCTTGTGCATCTTTAAGGGTTTCTGCGATTTTTGGCAGCGCCATAACTTACCCATTACTTTCATCTGAAATTGCGGGGAAGAGTTGCTGCATCAACCCCTTTTTGTGACCACGCAGCGCGTCGAGCTTTTGGCTTTGGGTGGTGATGAGTTCGTCGATGGAAGAGAGGAAATCCGCAATGCGCCGTTGTTCCTTTGGGTCGGTGGGGGTAAGGGAAACGACCTTATCCAAAACATCAACTGATAAACCCGGCTGTGCTTGGCCGGTCGCATACTGATTAAGGTTCAATCTAACTAGTTGATAATATAGCCAGTCAACAATTACCCCTGATTTTGCAGTAACAACAACCGCGTGTTCGGTTGCATAAAATGAGTCAGTCGCGAGATTAATATTGCCACACAAAGCGCCCTGCCGTCCGATAAGCGGGTACTTCCCTCTATGGGTATAGGATTTAACATATCCTCTTAACCCATTACCTCCATAGCACGGATACAAACCCTCTTTCATTTCTTCATATATATCTGCTGCTTGAATAAACTTCCCCGCCTGCATATTGCATAAGTCTTTTAATGTTTTTTTCCCCCACTCAGGGGCATTTTGAAATTCAGGGAAGCGGCGGTTGGGGAGGGTTTCACCTTCGGCAGGGAAGAGTTCCTGCATCAGCCCTTTTTTATGGCGCTGGAGAGCATTCAACTTTTGATCTTCCGTCTCGATCAACTCATCAAGCGATGACAGGCAATCCGCAATTTTCTTTTGTTCTTTGGGGTTAACTGGGATTGGAATCAACATTGGCGCAAACTTAGAAATCCAGTGACGCTCATGGGTACCGATTTCATACGAAATCATTTGCATGGCTTCGTACATGAATTTGATGCTTGCCCCATTCTTTGCCTGCAAGATTTTCATTGCAGAAGATTTCGCTTTGAATGGAAAATCAACAAACTGTGTAGCGGTAGTGAAATCATCAAAAATTATAACTGGAAGGCCGTCATTGAAAATACCGTGCTGTTCATTTGTATAACCAAGTAAAAATGTTTTTCCTGCTGTTAAAACAGGTGTTTTGTAGTTGTTGCTATATTTGGTATCTGCAACAAGATAAGGGGTGGGCTGTTGGTAATCTAAGAATTTGTCCAAAGGCTGTTTTTCCCAAGCCTTCGCATCCCGGAACTCAGGAAAGCGCAGCTTTGGCTCAATGCCTTTCTTGCTTTTAGTTTTACTGCTCATAAGCGTTCAACCCCGAAATGGTGCGCCCGGCGCTAAGTTTGTGTAGCAGCGGCGCGAGGTCTTCCACCAGTGCCAATTCTTTTTGGGTGCGTATTTTCCACCCCAGTTCCAGCGGTGCCAGCAATTCGCTTAATTGCTCGCCATCAAAAATCATGCGGCGGAGAATGCCATCCACAAATGTTTGGAGACTGGCAGCATCCAGCCCATGCTTACCTGCAATCGCGGCAAGCGCCTTGGCATTCTTTTCCGCCTTAAAGTTGGCGTAACCATCGCGGATTTCTCTCTCGCTCAGACCTTCACCTTCCTTCAGGGTGTAGATGTAAGCCTTGATGTCCTCGCGCTCATCCATAAACTTGGCATCGGAGGCAATGAGACCTATCAGTTGGTCGCGGCTCATTTTCAGTCTGCCCGGCTTCAGGCTTGAGTATTTTGCAATTAAACTCATGATGTAGTCGTAATCAATCACGGCAGAGGCAAAAAGTACCAGCTCAAAATCTAGCTGCTGCACTTCTGGCGAGGTATCCTTGTCGCCCTTGTCCTGCTGGGCTTTGAGGCGCTGCGCGGTTTCGATATAAACGCCTTTGAAGCCTTGTAGCTGCTCTTTCGGGATCACCTGCTCAATGGTTTGCTTCTGCTCTTCATTCAGATCGGTATATTGATCAAGCTGCGTCTTCAGGCGCTGCACATCCTTAAACAAGTTGATGAACTGGCTGCGTGCGGCATCGCCCTTCAAGTTCGGCACATCCTCCGGCTTGTTTCCCAGCCCTTGGGACTTCATGAACTCGTCCAGCCTTTTCACAGCACCATCCAGCTTCTCGATCACCACCGGAGCTTTATCCACCAGCCAGATTTCTTTAGCTTGTTCGGTGCTTGCCCCTGAGAATAACGCAATCGCATTATTCACAGCTTCCTCTTGCTTGCGGAAGTCAAGGATGTTGCCATAAGGCTTCGTATCGTTCAGCACGCGGTTGGTGCGTGAAAACGCCTGAATCAGGCCGTGATGTTTGAGGTTTTTGTCTACATACAGGGTGTTCAGGTATTTGGAATCGAAGCCCGTGAGCAGCATATCCACCACAATCACCACGTCGATCTTCTGCACGTGCGGCAGGTCTTGGTTTGGATATTGCTGGTCTTTAATGCGCTTTTGCACATCCTGATAGTACAGATCAAATTCTCCGATGCTGTGGTTGGTTTTGTAGCGAGTATTATAATCAGCAATGATGGCTTTTAGTGCCGCTTCTTTTTCTTTAGGGTTTTTCTGGTTGTCTTCTTTTTCCTGCGGCAGGTCTTCCTGCATTTGTTTGGCATCTTTATTACCTTCGGCAGGCGGGGAAAAAACGCAGGCGATGTTCAGCGGCTGGAATTCAGTGTTTGAAGCAAGCTTTTCGGTTTGTATGGATTTGAACAGGTTGTGGTATTCAATCGCATCATTGATCGACGCGGTGGCCAGAACTGCATTAAACCTGCGCCCATTGGTGGCAGCGTCGTGCTTCTCAAGAATAGCCTCCACGACTGCTTTCTTTGTCGGTAGCTCGCCCGGCTTTGGCTTGCTCTTGCCTTCAGGTTTGAAATAATCAATGTGGAAGCGCAGCACGTTGCGATCTTCAATCGCGTGGGTGATGGTGTATTGGTGCAGCTGTTTCTGGAAGATGTCTTCTGTGGTTTTATAGGAAGCCTGTTCGCCTTCAATCTGTTGATAGGTGGCATTTTCAGGAAAAATCGGCGTTCCTGTAAAGCCGAAAAGCTGGGCATTGGGGAAGAATTCTTTGATAGCTTCGTGATTGTCACCGAATTGTGAACGATGGCATTCATCAAAAATAATCGCCATACGTTTGCTGCTTAGTGGTTCAAGGCGCTGTGTGTATGTTTCCTTGCCCTGTTTTTGCTTTGCTTTGTTTCGTTTGCTGTTTTCGTTTAGTGCCAGCCCCAGCTTCTGGATGGTGGTGACGATCACCTTATCGGCATAATCATCCGAGAGCAGGCGCTGCACCAGTGTTTCGGTGTTGGTATTTTCCTCAACGCTACCTTCTTGGAAGCGGTTAAACTCTTCACGGGTTTGCCGGTCGAGGTCTTTGCGATCCACTACAAAGAGGCATTTTTCAAGGTCTGGGTTGTCTTTGAGTAGTGTAGAGGCTTTGAACGATGTCAGGGTTTTGCCGCTACCGGTAGTGTGCCAGATGTAACCATTGCCACAACGTTGGTGGATGCACTCTACAATCGCTTTCACCGCATAGATTTGGTAGGGACGCATCATCAGAAGCTTCTGCTCGCTGGCTACCAGCACCATATAGCGGCTGATCATCTGTCCAAGTGTGCATTTGGCGAGGAATTTTTCAGCAAAATTATCTAGCTGGGTGATCTTCTTATTATCTTCGCTGGCAAACTGGTACAGCGGCAGGAAGCGCTCATCAGCATCAAAGCTGAAGTGGCGGCTGTTATTATTGGCAAAATACCAAGTGTCGGTGCGGTTGCTGACTATGAATATCTGGAGAAAGCACATCAGTGTTTTGCAGTAGCCATTACCCGGATCGTTTTTATAATCGACGATTTGCTGCATGGCTCTGCGGGGAGTGATTGCAAGCGTTTTGAGTTCAATCTGAACTACCGGTATCCCGTTGATCAGCAAAATCACATCATAGCGGTGATGGCTGTTATCCGTGTTTATGCGAAGCTGGCTGACCACTTCAAAGGTGTTTTTGCACCATTCCTTAATATTGACCAGTGTATAGTTGAGTGGTGTTCCGTCATCGCGCTCGAAGCTATTGCGTTCACGCAGGGCGCGTGCTGCTGTGAAAACATCCGGCGTGATGATACTCTCAAGCAAGCGCGAAAACTCACCTTCCGTTAAGCTAACTTTATTGAGTTCCTCGAATTTCTCACGGAAATTCTTTTCCAGTGCAGCACGATCATGAATATCATCGCGATAAACATATTTTAGATCGCTTAACTTATTGATCAGGTCTTGTTCAATATGTTGTTCTTTCATTATTGGTTTGCCTGTGTGCTATCTATGAACATATTTACTTCTCTGCTAAAAACACCTTAGAGAATCTATGCTACCCTCGGTGTTTTATTATAATTTAATATCTTTCAGCATATTAACACGCGAAACACCATAAACACTATTCAGCCAAAGTGATAGAGTATCAGAACCCACAAACAATCGACCTACGTTAAGTTTTTGTTTATATGGTTTTATCTTCATTGGCCACTGTGATTTTTTCCATTCACACTATTCACAGAAATATCCCAAACCGTCTTCCAGCTTCTGCCCACGAACCGGCATCAGCCTCTTCCATCTGCTGCACCTTTCGCCAGTATGTCTTCCAGCGCATCCATTTAGGTTTTGGTGGCTCACCATCAACCACCCCATCCCCACCCAGCTGTTGGTGGATTTTCTGAGCTTTACTCAACAGCCGGGACATACGGTCTTCATTCTGCGTGGAATAGGCAAAATTGCAGCAGTGCCTGCACGCAAATATGTGGGCGAGATACAGCACTCCCACACGCCTGCGGCATCCCTGCGCCGGACACAGGAACCACCAGCGCACCCCTCCATAGCGCGGGTGCGTAGTGGTCAGATAGATTTTATAGTCATAGTCTTTGCCGCTACCTTTATTGGTGTAATAAACGCGCATCCACGGTAAATCACCGCAGGTGTTGATCTCATACCTAATCCAGGAGCACACTTCTCCATTGCGTGACCATTGCCATGTGCCGTTGCTGCATTGCCCCTGCTTGATATGGGCAAACTTTTTCAGGCTTTGTGTAGAAAACCGCCAGAAATTCTGCTCCGTGGGCTTTGTGCTGTAGCGATACCTGTTACCAGAACCACTGCCACCCATAATTATTTCCTCCCAGATTTTACCGAAATCATTAGGCAACCTCGCTATGTGGGGTTTGATTTTCCTTAGTTTTCATTTCTTGAAGCCGCAGTAGCACGGTCAGTGTTCGCTCAAACTTTCTATCGAGATGGACTTCATAACGGGCAAATTTCTCCAGCTTGTCATCAGGAATAAATGCTTCGCCCTCTGCCTGCTGCCTCACCAATGCACGGTGGCGCACTTCCTCATACTGCTGGTTATAAAACGGCAATGCCTCAAAGCGCAGGAAATATTGTAAATGCTCGACGCTGGGCTGACAGGTTACGTGCTCAGATATTTTTTCTCCCAGCTTCTCTTCCTGCCACCACTCACGGGTTACTTCCGCTAGTGCGGCCAATACCACTTCATAGGCGGCTTCTCCATCTTCCAGCAAGGCAAGGGCTTTGATGGTTGGCTCACGAAACTCTATGATTTCTTCCAGTTCTTTTGCGTTCTCATCATCCGTGCAGGCGATAGCTTTTTTAACGTCAAAGTCGCCAATTTTGGCCTCAGCATTCGTATAAATCATCGCAGAATATGCTGTTCTATTATAGCTATCCGTGCTGCCTTTTCTCAGCTCCTTTCTGTGGTGGGCTGCCTCTGCTATTTTAAGGCGTCGCTTGCGCCACATGATGCCTGCCAGTTCTTCCACCAGATGCTGCTCGGTCACACTTTCCGGCGTATATTCTTGCCGCAACGCTTCCAGCACTCCAATATATTCCGAAGAGTCTTCAGATTGCAGCAACAGATGTCTGCTGAGTATACCGTGTTTCATGGCACTGGGCATTTGCGGCTGTTTTACTTCAACGATCTCATTCATGGACTATGCTCCTTTGTGCTGAGGGTTAAAACCCGTTGCCATGTGCAGCACACACATGAAACGGTGAAGCGCATCGCTTCCAAGTGATACGTTATGCGCCGCGCTGTAGTGCCGGAGCATGTCATTCATAGCCAGCCACTCCGCCTCGCTGCGAGAATGCCTGCCGTCAAATTCATAAATGGCTGCGCGTTCCTCATAGGCCTCACGCCAATATTCAATGTCATCGCCGCTGGAAGGTGTTTCTGGTGTAACAGGTGTGGCTGCTGGTATACCCCTTTGCGCTTTATGGGTTTTTTCTGCCGCTGTTGATGAAACACTTACGAATGCACTGGTGTTTGTGGTGTGCGCTGCATGGCTAGACAATAAGCCTGCCTTATTACCAAGCCGGTCACGTAATCCTGTGAAGCAATCATGAATGGGCATGATCATTCTCCATATCAAGCACGCCCGCAGGCACATGGTAGAGGCGCATGGATTTATGTCCCGGCACCTTAACCGATACGCTGAATTTGCCAGCGCCGCCTTTGGCCAATAACTTGCATTCCGCCAGATAGGCTTTCACAGATTTCTCTGGCAGCCCTGCAATCACCTCCTTTTCAAACACAGCGGGCAGAATGTAATACTCCCACTCGTCATTACCATTGAGGCGTTTGAATCCTGCGCGATTGAGTACCCGCGCATCCATTACGGAAGGATTGCTGTCATTGCTGTGGCATCCCCATGGTGTCTCAAACCGGCTGCTGCCATGCTGCGCGATCAGTAATCGCAGGCGGCGCTCGGCTTCCGTCAACTCATAGGCTTGTGTTCCACCGCGCGTTGCCACCCAATCACGGAAAATGCGGGCGCAAGCATTGGCGGCTGATTCGGGCGGCCAGGGCAACAGGCCAAGCGCAATTCCCAATTCACCAGCGGCAGCAATGAGTGCGAATTTCTGCCCCACACGCAATACCTGGCCATCGCTATCGGCAGAAATATGCTCGATAGCCCATGCCTTCCGTGCTGCAATGATTCTTTCCACTACCGCCGCTGGATCGGCACTAAGTGCCTGTAAATAGGCATCCGCTGCTGCTCCGGTGTAAGTATGCGCATTGGCTTTTAATGCGATGGCCAGCCGGTTGCTATCAGGGAAATCATGGATAGTGTCAAATAGCCCGTAGCCTGCGCCAGCATCGGCGGCAATTTCAATAAAACGGACAGATTGACCGGCTTTTGCCGTCTTGCCGCCCTCCATCATTTTAGCAGCAAGGCCGGTTTCGCCGGAACTGAGGAACACCAGGCGGAAACGATCCACTGTACGCGCTGCGCCATCCCTCCGGGCACGCGCCTTGCTGGTGCCGTTCCCCAGCATGTACGACATTGCATCCGCCGCATGTGCGTCTACCTGTGATAATTCATCCAGTAGCAACACCGTGTCATTGGCCTGCCGCGCAAGCGATTCGGCAGCATTATCAGTAGTGCGCCAGCTTCCCATTGCGATACCGTAAAAACTGGCTGCCACGATCAGCGCCGTTGTTTTTCCAACTGATGAGCCACCCGCGAAATGCAGGCCAAAATTTTCTTCCCCCAGCAGATGCAGTAGCGGGCCGCATAGTGCGGTACTGATTGCCAGCATTAACCGGCTGTTACCCGCGCATAAGGTTCCGATGTTCTGTTGCCATTCAGCCAGTGTGCCCTGTTGCTTCAGGATTGTCTGCGGCACGTCCTGTTGCAATACAATGCGCTCTCGACTGGTGGTGCCATAAACACGATTTGGCAGGACAAAATTGCCGTTATTCCATCCTGGCTTCAATGTGCAGATAGCGCGTGCTTTGGGATTGGCGACAGTAATATAGCTGTGAAGGACGTTATTGGCTTTGGGGGCGAGCTTCAGGCCTCGGCTAAGTAGTTCTTCACGATACGGCACACCATCGCCTGCAAGCAGGGCCATGGGCATGACGTATTCCTTGCGCACACCATCGTTATCAACCAGTTCGAGAATACACCCCCAGTTATGTCCCTGAGGGTCGCGTGTCTGATGCGTGATAGCCAGATATGAGCAGAACCAGTGCCACTCGGTAGAAGTATTGCCATCACGATCCTTGACCTCTTTGGCGTATTCCACACCGCGTGGCGTAAGACGAAATGCGCCACCCAAGCTTTTTTGGAGTATCTGTAATTGATCTTGCCTGATGTAGGGCAACGGTAGATTAACCAAACTCATGATCGTTGCAGTGTCACGCGCTGTCCAGCTATCAGCCAGTAGGTCTGCAATGTCATAGCCCTGCGGCACTGCCCCCTCTCGGCGTACCGGCTTTCCTTCCACCCATTGAAACTTCCCTAATTCTTCCGCAGGCAGATGCAGCACACGAACGGCACCGGCGGCAATGCATAGATTATGGACGGCATCGCCAAACCCACCACCCGCCTCATCATAATCGGTGGTGATAATGACTGTACGCCCTTTGACCGGCGACCAGTCCGTATGCTGTGGCGATTTTGCGCCATGCATCGGCGTTGTGGAAATATAGTCTGGGAATAGCAGTTTTCCTGCTTCTGCTGCTTTCTCTCCTTCGGCCACCAATATAGGCGTGTCGGCTCGCGCAGTGATTTCCAGCAAATTATAAAGCGGCCTTGGCTTTGGCATACCCACACTACGCCAGCCACGCTTGCCATTCGATAGCTCGCAGAAACATACAGGCAGAATTATTTTCTTCGGTTCGCTGGTTTCGGGGTTGATGGTATCAAAGCGGGCGATGTAGCCCAGTAGTTGACCCACCGCGTTATGATAGGGGTAAAGTACCGATGGCTTGCCGATTTCCGGCAGTGCAAAGCTACAGGATGGTGCATTGGCGGGCACGGGGATAATCGGTGTTTTTTCTTTTTTATCCTTGCTGTTGGCAGTTATTTCCGCCTGTGCAGCCATGACCTCCTCTTGCGTAAGGGGTGCGGTAAAACTATTATCCAGGGAGTTTTGCTCAGGGAGGGCAGTGCCATGACTCATGATGCCCTCCCGATTATTCTCAGCACCCAGGTGGCGGCATCGGACTGGCTTATACTTAGCACATAGGCCACCAGTGATGCTATGTCACCTCCGCTTATACCAATAGCAAAATCTGCCCACTTGCCTGTAAGGATGTTGACCTTGAAACTGCCAAGATGGTGGTCTGCCCGTTTAGGATTACGCGCTATATACTCGCTTCCCTTCACTTGGCCATCCGGCAACATGCGCCGCAGGATAGCAGGAAGATAGGGCAATGCCTGTTGATGCAGCGCTGCAAAATCAATGCGATTGTGCTGCATGCTATGCCCCTTCGCTGAAGCGGTTTTCTAAAATGAAACGCTCTAAATCTTCCCGCTTGTATTTGTCCAGCCTGCCAATTTTGACGTAGGGCAATGCATAGCGTTTGGTAG
>Ga0206890_1386_pt1 | contig 9599 bp, 6 predicted proteins | sample Alteio_BWOrgHeat_58_FD_152960 | JGI IMG/M metagenome (GOLD analysis project Ga0206890, IMG submission 152960) | Enriched cells from forest soil in Barre Woods Harvard Forest LTER site, Petersham, Massachusetts, United States - Alteio_BWOrgHeat_Nextera6 ... | reverse complement strand
GTCCATTTCCTTATAAGCCTCAACAGCCAGCGGGTTAATGGCCCCAAAATCATCCAGTTGGTTTTTTATCTTTTCGGTACGAGCGCGTAAATCATGTTCATCTTCTGTAGCGCTTATATCAGTTTCGGGCAAATCCTGTATATCAATATGAAACTCAACCGATAAACGCTCCTTCAAAGCATTTAATTCCAGTTTAAGGTTGTTGCGTTCATCCTTTAATTCGTTTTCAAGTAGTTCGGCATTATCCTTTTTGCGCCGCAACGCGGTTAACTCGTTCTCTTGCTCGGTTATTTGGCCGCGCCACGCGTAATATTCCTGTTCTGCCTGTTGGGTGGCTTTTTCAAGATCTTCCTTTTGTTGGTACATTTCTAACAGGCTATCATCAGAATTATCTGCCAGTTGCAGGTTCTGCTGTATGGCGGCCTTGACGATCTCCAACTCAGCACTGTTTTGGCCGATCTGTTTCTCCAAGCTTTCCTGCTGACTATAGCGGTATTCTAAGTCCTTAGCTAAGCCCGAAACTTTATTTTGCTGCTGATGGAAGCGAATATTCTCTTGATTGTATGAGTTGGATCGTACGGTTACCATTTCATTTAACTCATTAAATACACCTTGTTTTTCGGCAAGTAACTCGCTTAGCGCTTGTTTTTGCGCTTTCAAGTCAACCAACAACGGCCCCAATGCGGCCGTTTCTTCGGTAATAGCAACTATCTTCTTTGTAATGTCGTCCTTTCGGTTAAGGCTGTTTTCAATAAAGGTTTGATATTGTTCCTGACGCGTCTTAACAGTAACCAGCTCGGTGTTGAGGCGGTTTAATTCTTCCTGCTTTTGTTTCAGCTCCGCCGACTTTCCGGATAACTTCAATTCGCCGAGCTTACGTTGTAATTCATCCAGTCGGGTCTTGCGGTCTGTAAGCAGGTCATCAACCTGTTTGATCTCCTTTGATAAGTTTTCGAGATTCTTCGCCCGGCCTATTCTTTTTCCTTCAAATAGTCCAACTGATCCTCCGGCAATGGTATATTTTGATTTGTTGAACTTGCCGCTTTTGCCGATCAAGACCAAACCTTCATCCAGCGATAAATTGTTTAGCTCGTGCCCCAGGTCATCATTAATAAGGTAAACATTCTTAAGCAGGTGATTGCATAAATGCTGATAATGCTTATCAACCTCAACAACGTTTAAAGCAGGCATCCAGTTAAGGTTAGCCTCAATGGCTTCAACAGGAGCGGAGGTATAGTTGCTCAGTACAAAAAACTGCGCCCTGCCTTTTGACGAATTGCTTAGCAAATTAATGGCCCTTATTGCGTCGTCATAGTTTTCTACAACGTAGTAATTCATCAAAGGCTCCAAATAGTTTTCAATGGCCACCCGGTATTCTTCGCGGCAAAACAAAATATCGCTAAACAACGGCACATTCTTTACCCAGCCTGCGTTGTTCTTTAAAAACCGGATAGACTCCGGGAACCCCTCCAAATTATCCACCAAGCTTTTGGTCAGGTTATACTCGTTTTGTTTGGCATCCAGCTTACGGCTTTCGGCTACTATAGTATCTTTTATAGCTATGACTTCCGTTTCCGCATTGGCAATCTGTTCCTGTAATTTATTCTCAAGGTCAACGGCCGTTTCGTAAGCCGCGCCGAGTATATTTGCCCGCCCTTGTAACTCGCCTATAACCTCGTTAAAATGCGAAAGCTCAGCCTTTTTACTGGTTGCGTCTTCCATATTTCGCTGGCTTTCCTGCTCTAAAGCCTGTTGCTGAATTTGTAATATATCAATATCCTTTTCGGCTTTATAAGCCTGGTTTTGCAGGTTATTATTGCCGTTGCTTAACTCATTAAGTTCATTACGGGCCGATGATTGCTGTAGTTTGAGTTCATCAACGGTTAATTTCAACTCACTTACCTTATCAATAAGCGTTTGCAGGTTTTCTTCTTCCTGCGCCTTTTCTTCGGCTAAACGTTTAATATTATACAGTACGTGGTTTAATTGGTTCTTGTCGCGCTCTAAATCGGTTGTTAACCGTGTTTCTTTATCCTGCTGAAATTTTAACTGTTCGTTCTTTATTTTCTTTTCACTTTCATAAGCCCTTATTTTTGATACATATTCGTTGGTGGCCTTTTGCTGTGTAGATAGATTTTTTTCTTTGGTGATACTATCCAGCTTTTGTTGCTGTAAAGCGGCTTCAAGGGTATCAATTTGGGCTACAATGCCCAGTTTTTCTTCTTTCTGCTTTTGTTCCTGTTCTTCAATTTTACTTAATGACTCGCTGAAAGAAACAATACTGAACGAAGCCAGCATGATACTTAACGACTTATATTGTTCTTTAAGCCGGTAATAACGCTCGGTTTTTTTTGCCTGGTTCTCGAGCATTTTCAGGTTTTTCTCTATCTCGAATAATAGATCTTCCACCCGTTCCAAATCAGCCTCGGTGTCTTTTAACTTATTGAAAGTTTGCTTTTTACGCAGCTTATATTTAGATATGCCCGATGCTTCTTCAAATAAGTTACGGCGCGAACCTTCTTTGTTGGAGATGATCTCCTCGATCATCCTCAGCTCAATAATAGCATACGAATCAGATCCGATGCCCGTGTCTAAAAACAGGTCGGTAATGTCCTTTAACCGGCATTGCACATCATTTAAACGGTACTCGCTATCGCCGCTGCGGTAAAGTTTGCGGGTTAACGTAACCTGCGAATAATCAGTAGGCAGAATGTTTTTGGTATTATCAAAAGTTAGCGAAACTTCGGCCAAATTAGCGGGCTTGCGGCTTTTTGACCCGTTGAAGATCACATTATCCATTTTCTCGGAGCGCAGCATGCGCGTGCTTTGTTCGCCCAATACCCACCTTATCGAGTCAACCACGTTAGATTTACCGCAGCCATTAGGACCAACAATAGCGGTAACACCCTCATTAAAGTTGATGGTGATCTTATCGCCAAAGCTTTTAAAGCCTTTGATCTCTAATTGTGTTAGCTGCATTAGTGGTTAAGTACCGTTAATAATTCGGGCCTTCAAATTAATCGAAAAAAAATGAATTTTTTTAGTGATTAGTGATTGGATATTAGTGATTAATTAATATTGCTGAAAGATTGATATATAGGCGTAAAGAGACCGCAATGCTATATCGACGGATGACTTATAAGGCGAAAGACAAAAAAAAACCTTTAACCTATCACCTTATAAAAATATCTCGCCTTTTAAATAAGTAACCGCTTTACCGCTCATCAATACGCGGTCGCCTTTTAACTCGCACCATAATTCGCCTTTGCGGGGAGAGATCTGTAACGCGTGTAAATGAGTTTTACCCATTTTTTTTGCCCAGTAGGGTATAAGGTTACAATGCGCCGAACCGGTTACCGGGTCTTCGGGAATACCCGCGCCGGGCGCAAAAAAGCGCGATACAAAATCAACATGCTTGCCGGGAGCGGTAACAATTACCCCAACAGTATCCATTTTTGATAGGGCGAAAAAATCGGGGGACATTTCGCTGATATCTTCTTCCGTTTCATAAACTAAAAAATAATCCCTCGACCTTAAAATGGCTAACGGCTTTTTGCCGCCTAATGCTTCAATTAATCCATTAGGGGTCTCAATAGGGATAGGCGGCCTGGAGGGGAAGTCCATGGTATATTTATCACCATCCTTTTTAACGGTGAGCACGCCTGCTTTAACGGTTTCAAAATGAATGGTATCATGCTTATAACCCAATTGGGTAAACAGTATATGCGCCGATGCTAAAGTGGCGTGGCCGCAAAGATCTATTTCATATTCGGGCGTAAACCATCGTAAGGCAAAGCCGTTATCAGTTTTTACAAAAAAAGCGGTTTCGGCCAGGTTATTTTCAATGGCTATTTTTTGCATCGTTACATCGGGCAGCCATTCGGTAAGCGGGCAAATAGCCGCAGGGTTGCCGCCAAATAATTGCGATGTAAAAGCATCGGCCTGGTAAATAGGGATAGTCATGATCGGTCAATTTATACCGCTAAGGTAGCGGTAAGTAATTAATTCATCAATGTGATTAATATGTTTTGTGCAGCCATTGTTTAACAGTATTATTTTATCACTTACATCCAAAACATTGTAGTATTGATGATCGGTAATTATAATACCTTTTATTTTGGAACAGGCCTTTATTATGGGTTTAAAATACTCGGTTTGTACCGGCGAAATATGCGTAAATGGTTCATCGAGTAATATAAATTCGGCTTTGTTATAAATAACCATTAAGGTTTCCAGTATCCTTAACTCCCCGCCCGAAAGTTGATCGGCGGTTTTCTGATAATGATCTTTGTAAACCTGCTGACTGGTAAACTCATCCCAAAACATTTCATCGATAAGTATTTTGGCTAAAGCCTGAATTTTTATTCCGCCGGGTAAATAGTTTTGCTGTGGCAGGTAAGCAATACGGTTATTATCATAACCATTGTGAATATATTCGCCATTTATGCTTACGTGTTTATAGGCCGGGGTAAGTAACCCGAAAATTATTTTTAATAACGATGATTTCCCCGAACCATTGCGGCCAAGCAAGCCAACTACCTCGCCTTTACTGCAATCAAGATAAACGTCTTGCAGTATCTTCCGTCCGTCAAATTCCAGTTGTACGCTATCAACTTTTAAAGTACCCGGGTCCATTTAATGATAAAGTGATGTTAGTTGTTTGTCTTCGTTTCGCAAAAAGTAATAAGTTGCGTCGGTAAAATACTTTCATCAATATCTGCATTAAGAATATTATTTGGCCAGCCTTTTACGACCCCGCAATTGCCATTATTCCAGCTATTATTAATTTCGCCCGATGCCATTTTCCAGTTAACCCGGTTGCCGCTGATGGTATTTAATGAACAGGTAGCCCCGGCCTGTGCCCATATATACACACCTACATTGGTGAAAGGTTGCTGTTTACTGTATATCTTATTATTCAAAATTTCGATATGATGACCGCCTGATATAGCCATTCCGTACTGGCCGGGATTAACCAATATATTATCCCTGGCTATCTGATAATTACCGCCGTTGTCGCCCAGCATAATGCCGCCGCCTGATTTGCTTGGTCCACCGCCGCGTATCCAGTTACCTTCAACCAGTATAGGGCTGGCCGGGGTGCCCGAACTTTTATACATGCTGATCGCATCTTCAGGATTGCTTTGGCCTAATATGTTTTCAAACCTGCAATGTAATACACCATTACGGGCGCCGGTAACTTCATTAAACTGAACAAACTGCCCGCCGCGCGGGAAACCATAAAGCATGTTTTTGCCCTGGCAACTGGTAATTAAAACGCCTGCGCTTTGCAGCGCATAAACTCCCGCCCTTACATCAGACCAATAGCAACTGTCGATATGGATGTTAGCGCACCTTTCAAGTTGTATCCCTCTTACGGTATCAGGCCCTATTTTGCAATTTTTTATTAAAATATTGTAGCAGTGGTTAAGTATAATATGCGATACCGCCAGCCCGCTTATTTCTTTATCATGCACACCGTTTAATACAATTGAGGCCGATTGTTTATAAACACGGCATGGCGTTTGTGCAAAAAGAGCGTTGGCAGTAAAAAGCAATAAGATGGCAGCGGTGATTTTTTTCATTGATCAATATTAACTTTTAAATTAAAGGCAAGCAAAACTTATTCATTAAGGCGCGAAAATTAATTTGATCAAATACAGGCAGGCAACAATAGCTATATAAATGGCAAAATCAATTCCAAAAACGTAGCTATACATTTTTTTGATGCTGTAGCCGGCGTTCAAAAAATAGATATAACTTTTGCTGGAGAAATAATGTTTATATAAAATGGTGGCGCCATAACCCACTAATTTTATAAATACCGTATTACCGATAAACCATAGGCCAATTGCAAAAAGATCTTTGACACATACGTAGGTAATTACAAGATTAAAAATGAGCAAGGGTTTATAAAAGTGCCATACCAGGGTAAGTGTTTTTGACATTTAGCTAAGGGCGGATAAAATTTAGCTGAATAACGCAATTTGCTGATTTAAATTTCACCCGGCATTAATTCATAGCGCAAAAAAAGCCCCCCGATGGGAGGGCTTTAAAGGATTAACCTAAATATGATTTCAGGATCTTGCTCCTGGAGGTATGCCGCAATCTTTGCAGCGCTTTGTCTTTTATTTGCCTTACACGCTCGCGGGTAAGGTTGAATTTTTCGCCTATTTCTTCTAACGAAAGCGGGTGGTTGGTTCCTAAACCAAAGAAAAGCACAATGATTTCGCGCTCGCGCTCTGTAAGTGTCGAAAGCGAACGTTTGATCTCCTCTGATAACGATTCGTTAATTAATATCGAGTCGGTATTTGGTTCGGAATTTTCCAATACATCTAACAGGGTATTTTCTTCACCTTGCACAAATGGCGCGTCCATAGATACGTGGCGGCCCGAGTTACTTAACGTATCAGAAATTTTATCAACCGTAGTTTCGAGCATGTCGGCCAACTCTTCGGGTGAAGGCTCACGTTCAAACTCTTGCTCTAACTTTGAAAATGCTTTGCTTATTTTGCTTAATGAGCCTACCTGGTTTAAAGGTAAACGCACTATACGCGATTGCTCGGCAATGGCTTGTAATATTGATTGACGTATCCACCATACCGCATACGATATAAACTTAAACCCTTTTGTTTCGTCAAAACGTTTTGCCGCTTTAATTAAACCTAAGTTTCCTTCATTTATAAGGTCGCCCAGTGTTAAGCCCTGGTTTTGGTATTGTTTTGCTACAGATACAACAAAACGTAAGTTTGTTTTTGTTAAACGCTCTAAAGCAGCCTGGTCGCCCTCACGTATCTTTTGTGCTAATATTACTTCTTCTTCGGCTGTGATCAGGTCAACTTTACCAATTTCGTGGAGGTATTTGTCAAGCGACTGTGACTCACGATTGGTGATGGATTGGGTTATTTTGAGTTGTCTCATTTATTTTATAAACCTCGATTCTTATGTTTAGAATTGAACGTGCAAAGGTATGAAATTGTTATTTAATTTTTTTACTATAAAACATATAATAAAAAAGATTATATTTTATACCAAATCAGCCAATAATTGCACAGTTTTTGTGGTGTTGGCTGAAGCTTGTGTTTACATATCATTTAGTTTAAATACTTCTTTTAAACGTATCCCTTTTTCGGTTTGCTGCAATGTACAACATTCATTAATTGGATCGTGCTCAAGGTAAAGAATATAATTTTTTTCGACCGCCTCATTCAAAAATATTTTCTTTTCCCCCAAAGTGGTTAACGGAAACATATCATAAGCCATTACGTAGGGGAGTGGTATGTGGCCTGTTGATGGTAACAGATCAGCCATGTATAAAATGCTTTTGTCTTTATAATTGATAAGCGGCAACATCATTGCTTCGGTATGTCCGTTTACAAAACGAATATGCATATTATTGGTAAACTTTACACCATCGGTTGTTGAGATAAACTGTAATTGGCCGCTTTGCTGTATAGGTAATATGTTTTCTTTTAAAAAAGATGCTTTTTCGCGCTCGTTTGGATTTACAGCCCAATCCCAATGTTTTTCGTTACTCCAATAAACGGCGTTTTTAAAGGCCGGTATCAAATTTTCGCCATTACGGATTACCGCGCCGCCTACATGGTCAAAATGCAGGTGTGTTAAAAAAACGTCGGTAATATCATCCCGGTGGAAACCAAGCGCGGCCAGTGAACTATCTAAAGTGGCAGTGCCATGTAAGTAGTAATGGCTAAAAAATCGTTCATCCTGTTTATTGCCGATACCTGTATCAATCAATATCAGCCGACCTTCATCTTCAACCAATAAACAACGCATTGCCCAGGTGCATAAATTATTTTCGTCGGCAGGGTTGCTTTTATTCCATATAACTTTTGGCACCACGCCGAACATTGCGCCGCCATCTAATTTGAAAAAGCCCGTATCTATTGTATGGAGGTTCATTGGTTATGATAGTGGAAATGAAAAGTACAATTAACTTATAACCAATAATTTATTAAGAGGCTTTTAGCATATTTTCAACTTTAACCAAACGCTCCTCCAGGCTTTCCAGGTGTTTAATGCGTTCTTCCAATGATGAAAGCTTGTCAACACCTTTTTCGATATTTTCCAGCTTTTCAAAAAAGCGTTCATTAAATTTCTGCTGTTGATCCCATTGTTTTACAGAAACGCCCATAAAATCTTTAAGGATAGTATTTGATTCAACCATGAGATTGTTCGTTTCAACTATCAGATTGTTTGTTTCACCTATGCGATTATTAGTTTCTTTTATTTGCATAGTTGTTTCATCTTGCTTAATAAGCATTTCAGAAATTATCAGCGCCGTTTCCTTATCCATATTATCATATCGACATTATTAATGTAAAAATAAAAAAAAACGGCTAAAACAACTAATCTCTAATTAACCAATCTCTAATCACTAACTACAAATGTATGCACTCCCCGTACGCTTCGGCTGCTGCTTCCATAACTGCTTCGCTCATCGTTGGGTGCGGGTGTACCGATTTAATGATCTCGTGTCCGGTTGTTTCCAGTTTGCGGGCGGTAACTACTTCAGCAATCATTTCGGTAACATTAAAGCCAAGCATGTGTGCGCCTAAAAATTCGCCGTATTTGGCATCAAATATCAATTTTACAAAGCCATCTTTTGCACCGGCGGCACTTGCCTTGCCTGATGCTGAAAAAGGAAATTTGCCAACTTTTATTTCATAACCGGCTTCTTTGGCTGCTTTTTCGGTATAACCTACTGAGGCTATCTCGGGGCTGCAATAGGTACATCCGGGTATGTTATTATAATCAAGAGGCTCAGGTTTTAAACCTGCAATTTTTTCAACACATATAATTCCTTCGGCGGAAGCAACGTGTGCCAACGCCTGCCCTTTAACAATATCGCCAATGGCATATACGCCTTCAACATTGGTGCGATAAAAATCATCAACTAAAACCTTACCCTTTTCGGTTTTTACGCCATTTTCTTCAAGCCCAATACCTTCAATGTTTGTGGCTATTCCTACTGCTGATAATACAATTTCGGCTTCCAGTGTTTCGGTGCCGGTTGCTGTTTTAACTGTTACTTTGCATAATTCGCCGCTGGTATCAACCGATTCAACGTTTGAGCCGGTCATGATATTTATACCTTGCTTTTTAAGTATGCGGACAAGGCCTTTTGAAACGTCTTCATCCTCAAGCGGGACAATATTGTCTAAATATTCAACAACGGTAACCTTGGTGCCAATTGAATTATAGAAATAAGCAAACTCAATACCTATAGCGCCTGATCCAACTACGATCATGGATGCCGGTTTTTTTGGTAATACCATAGCCTGGCGATAGCCAATTACCTTTTTGCCATCCTGTTTTAAGTTTGGCAACTCGCGCGAGCGGCCGCCTGTAGCTATAATAATGCTTTTAGCGGTAAATTCTTTTGTGCCGTCGGCACCTTTTACTTCAACAACGCCCTTGCTTTTTAATTTTCCAAAACCAACTAATACATCGATCTTGTTTTTCTTCATTAAAAACTGAACGCCCTTGCTCATGCCATCGGCCACGCCACGGCTTCGTTTTATTACAGCTTCAAAATCAACCTCGCCACCGCTAACTTTAATACCGTAATCATTAGC
>Ga0206890_1384_pt1 | contig 9615 bp, 2 predicted proteins | sample Alteio_BWOrgHeat_58_FD_152960 | JGI IMG/M metagenome (GOLD analysis project Ga0206890, IMG submission 152960) | Enriched cells from forest soil in Barre Woods Harvard Forest LTER site, Petersham, Massachusetts, United States - Alteio_BWOrgHeat_Nextera6 ... | reverse complement strand
TACACCAAGTTGCGGCAGCGTATCCAGTTCAAAAATCGTGACCGTCAACCCATTGCCCATTTCAGGCACTGTTAGCGGAGGGCCGAATGTGTGCGCAGGTTCTAATACATTGTACAGTGATGCAGGGGCGGCAAACGGCACAGGTGTATGGAGCAGCAGCAATACATCGGTTGCGACGGTTAATGCAGGTGGAACCGTATTTGGCGTATCTGCCGGCAGCACTAACATAAATTTTACGGTAACCAGCGGATTTACGCCGAGTTGCGGCAGCGCGATAAGTTCAGCTCCGGTAACCGTTAATCCGTTACCTATAGCCGGGACGGTCAGCGGCCCAAATGTATGTGTAGGCTCTACCAGTACATTTATTGATGCGGGCGTAGCCAATGGCACAGGTGTATGGAGCAGCAGTAATACTTCAGTAGCAACGGTTGGCACCAGCGGAACCGTATTCGCGGTATCCGCCGGCACTTCAAGCATCAGCTTTACAGTAACCAGTGGATTTACACCGAGTTGCGGCAGCGCTACGGCTTCAGCCCCGGTAACGGTTAATCCGTTACCTGTTTCAGGAACAGTGAGCGGCGGCCCAACGGTGTGCAGCGGATTCAATACAGTATATACGGATATTGGCGCGGCGAATGGCACGGGAGCATGGAGCAGCAGCAATACTTTAGTGGCAACAGTTGGTACAAGTGGAACGGTATTTGGTGTATCCGCCGGCACTGCCAACATCAGCTTTACAGTTACCAGCGGATTTACACCAAGTTGCGGTAGTGTATCCAGCTCGGCGGCATTAACTGTTAATCCTTCACCTTCACCGATCTCCAGTGGTTATGCCTGTATTGGTGAGCCCCTTACTTTGACAGACGCTGTTACTGGCGGCACCTGGATAAGCAGCAATACTGCACAGGCAAGTGTTGGCTTTACTTCAGGTATAGTTGTCGGCGGCATATTGGGAGCAACACCAACTATTACTTATACACTACCAGCAGGCTGCAGTATAACCACTGTAGTAACTGTAAGCCCGCTGCCATCTACCGCTTACACAGTAACGGGTGGTGGGGTTTATTGTGCCGGTGGCGCAGGAGTGGCTGTCGGCCTGTCAGAATCGGCCACAGGGATCAATTATCAGTTGTATAACGGGCCTTCGCCAATTGGCAGCCCAATTGCAGGTTCTTTTACCATTCTTAACTTTGGCAACCAGACTTCTCCGGGTTCTTATACGGTATTGGGTACAAATGCTACCACAGGTTGCTACGCTACCATGACCGGAAGCGTTACCGTTAGTGTCAATCCATTACCGACGGTATTTGCGGTAAGCGGAGGCGGCACTACCTGTGCGGGAAGCGGCACCAGTTACCCCATCCTTGTAGGAGGTTCGTCTCTGGGCGTTAATTACCAGTTATACAAAGGAGGAATCATAACCGGCTCCCCGGTTGCCGGAACGGGCACGGTGCTGAATATGGGCTCACAAACAGCCGCGGGAAACTATACAGTAATTGCAACAAACGCGACTACAAGCTGTACTGTCGCTATGAGTGGCAGTGCAACAATAACACTCATTTCTGGCCCACCCGTCAATAATGTTCTGGGTACGGGCAGCTATTGTGCAGGCGGTACGGGCATTTTTGTTGGCCTTGATGGCTCTGTAGCGGGCATATCCTACCAGCTTTATTTAGGTGGCGTTGCGACCGGGTTACCGGTGGTTAGCTCTGGTGGCGCCTTTTTCTTCGGATTAGAGACAACAGCAGGCACTTATACAGTAATAGCTACCAATACAATAACCGGCTGCTCCAGCACAATGGCTGGGAGCGCTGTTGTGACCATTACCTCTCTGCCGTCGATTTACTCGGTTACGGGCGGCGGCGGTTATTGTCCCGGTGGTATCGGTGTACACGTTGGCCTTAATGGATCAGCTACCGGAGTTACCTATACATTATATACGAGTGGTACTGCCGGTACTTCTCTCCCGGGCACAGGTGTTACACTTGATTTCGGTTTACAAACTACTTCAGGGGTATATACAGTAATCGCCACGTCGGGCTCTTGTGCCAGCACCATGTCAGGCAGCGTTACAGTGACCGTTAATCCGTTACCTGTAGTGGATACGGTAACAGGCGGAGGCAGCTATTGCACGGGCAGTCCCGGAGTGAATGTTGGGCTCAACGGGTCTTCTATTGGCACTAATTACAATTTGTATGATGGTGGCACCTTAATCAGCGCTGCCGCAGGTACAGGCTTTCCAATTAATTTTGGACTGGAGACCCTTGGCGGCACCTATACTGCTACGGCGACCACTACGGTTACAGGATGCAGTGCTAATATGGCAGGAAGCGCCACAGTAACCGTTAATTCACTGTCATTGTTCACCGTTACCGGAGGTGGCACTTATTGTACGGGCGGTACCGGGCTAACTGTCGGGTTGAGCGGCTCGACTCCGGGCATCACTTACCAGCTGTTACTTGGCGGCGTAGCTATCGGAGCCCCTGTGGTTAGTATAGGTGGCCCAATTAACTTTGGTTTACAAACTGCAACCGGTACTTACACCGTACTGGCAACTAATTTCACTACCACCTGCCTGCAAACAATGACCGGCAGCGCTACTATATCGCTTTACCCACTTCCACTTGTGCGCACAGTAACGGGTGGAGGCAGCTATTGTATAGGCGGTACCGGCGTTCATGTTGGTGTAAATATTTCGGACCTCGGCATTAATTATCAGCTCTACAGAACTACAGCCGTTGGTGCTGCGCGCGCAGGTACAGGATCTGCACTTGACTACGGCCTGGAAACAGTGACCGGCACTTACACGGTCATTGCGACCAATCCTGTTACTACCTGTTCAGTTAACCTGGCCGGCAGCGCTGTTGTGACGACTAATCCTTTGCCTGCAATTTATCCTGTAACACTTGGCGGCAGTTATTGCATCGGTGGTACGGGTGTTCCTGTGGGATTGGGCAACTCCGTAATAGGGGTCAACTACCAATTGCTTATCGGCGGTGTGGCGACGGGCATCCCGGTACCGGGAACAGGGTCCGCGCTTAGCTTTGGCTTACAGACTACAGCCGGTGTATATACAGTCCAGGCTACCAACGCGACGACACTCTGCAATGCTAACATGGCGGGCAGCGCCACAGTAACTATTAATCCGCTTCCGACCGCATTTACAGTTACCGGCGGCGGCGGGTACTGCACCGGCGGTGCAGGAGTTCATGTTGGCCTTAGTTCTTCTACCGGCGGGGTAAATTACCAACTATATGTGGGGGGTATAGCAGTCGGATTGCCTGTACCCGGAACGGGCTCGGCTTTGGATTTTGGTTCAGAAACAACTGTTGGGACCTACACGGTAATTGCAACAAATACAGTTACAGGTTGTGTCCAGACGATGACTGGTAGTGTACCAGTTAGCATCAACCCATTACCTGCTTCGTTCGCCGTAACCGGCGGCGGCGGTTATTGTTTTGATGGTGTCGGCGTACCTGTTGGGCTCAGCAATTCCACTATTGGGGTTAATTACCAGCTATATTCGGGTGTCCTGCCAGTTGGCCCGCCGCAACCAGGGCTTGGTTACCCAATAACCTTTGGGTTGCAAACCGGGGGTGGTTCATACACAGTGGTAGCAACAATAACAGCTACCGGGTGTGGCAGCAATATGACTGGCAGCGTGACGGTTACCGTTAATCCACTTCCCTCCATCCATTCTGTAACAGGGGGTGGCACCTACTGCACCGGCGGGACTGGAGCTCATATTGGCCTTAATGGTTCTGATACCGGAATCAGCTACCAGTTATATCATGGAGTAACTGCAGTCGGCGCTCCTGTAACTGGCACCGGTGTGCCGCTTGACTTCGGATTGCAAACGCTCACAGGCAATTACACCGTGGTGGCTACGAACACAACTACATCCTGCACTAATAATATGTCTGGTACGGTGAATGTCTCGTTAACTCCCTTGCCTGTAGTATACAGTGTAGCGGGTGGCGGAAGTTACTGTTCTGGCGGCGCGGGGCTTAGTATTGGAATCAGCGGGTCAAATACAGGCGTTACTTACCAACTGGTCAACGGAACCGATTCTTTAGGTATCCTGGCAGGTACGGGATTGCCACTTGATTTCGGGCTACAGACTTTGGGCGGTACTTATACCGTTGTAGCAACAAGTACCGGTACATCATGTACCAATAATATGTCGGGGACAGCAGCCATTATCATCAACTCGTTGCCCATAGTTGATACCGTAACAGGCGGTGGCAGCTATTGCATAGGCGGCGCTGGAGTCTCCATCGGACTCAACGGGTCTGACCCGGGCAATACATATGAGTTGTATTACGGAACATCACTTGTTGGCTTGTCAATGGCCGGAACCGGGGCGCCACTTGACTTCGGCACACATCTGGCAGCAGGCACTTATACAATACAGGCAACTGTTACTGCTACCGGTTGTAATGACAACATGGCCGGGAACGCAACCATCAGGATTAATCCATTACCGGTTGCCTATACAGTGACAGGTGGAGGAAATTACTGCTCAGGCGGCAGTGGTGTTGCGGTAGGTTTAACTTCATCGGACAATGGCGTGAGCTACCAATTATACAACGGTGTAATGGTTGCCGGCAGCCCGGTTGCTGGGACGGGATCAGCCATCAGTTTTGGTATGCAGACTGCCTCAGGGGTTTATACTGTAGTTGCTACCAACGACACGACGTTCTGTACTAAGAACATGAACGGCAATGCTACAATTACGATAAATCCATTACCCTTTGCTTATACAGTAACAGGAGGCGGCAGTTATTGCACAGGTGGCACAGGAGTATCCATAGGCTTGAGCGGTTCAGACGTTGGAATCAGTTATCAATTACAAAATGACGGCGGCGATGTGGGCGCACCGATCGCAGGCACAGGAGCGACGCTCAATTTTGGCTTGCAAACAGTTACCGGACCTTATACCATAGTTGCGACAAATTCAGTGACCGGCTGTACCAGCAGGATGTCTGGCAGCGCCATCGTTTCATATAGCCCGGTGCCGGCAATTTATTCATTGGCAAGCGCTACGAGTTTCTATTGTATAGGCGGGTCAGGTGTTGACGTCGGTTTAAGCAATTCGGACATCGGGACTAACTACCAGTTGTACATAGGTTCAACTCCGGTTGGTTCGCCTGTAGCGGGAACCGGGTCGCTGCTTGATCTCGGCTTACAAACGGGAGCCGGCACCTATACCGTAATTGCGACAAATGCGGCCGGATGCACGAGCGAAATGGCGAGCACCGTATCCATAACGGTTAATTTGCCGCCGATAGCCTATACCGTAATTGGCGGAGGAAGCTATTGCGCCGGCGGAGCTGGTGTTCATATTGGATTGAGCTCATCTACTAATGCCATCAGCTACCAGTTATATAATGGTATAGCCGCAGTAGGCAGTCCGGTGATTGGCACCGGGGCGCCAATTGATTTCGGGCTTCAAACGGCGGTCGGCGTTTATACGGTGATTGCTACAAATGGCTTGAGTACTTGCGTGAGCACAATGACAGGAAGCGTGAGTGTAGCGATTAATCCGCTGCCTGGTGTTTATACTGTCACGGGCGGTGGAAATACTTGTATGGGCAGTGTGGGACTGAATGTGGGCCTTAGTGGTTCTGATGCAGGCAATATCTACAAATTGTATTACGGAGGCGCGGCGCTGACCACGATGCCGGGTACCGGCGCTCCGCTTAGTTTTGGCTTGCGTACCGGGGGCGGAGATTACACAGTAGTCGCTGAAAATTCGACCACCGGGTGTACCAATAATATGGCTGGCAGCGCTGACATCGTGGTAAATGCTTTGCCAACTCCTTATGTTGTAACAGGTGGGGGTAACTTCTGCGCCGGTGGTAGCGGCCTACATGTCGGCCTCTTAAGCTCTAACGTTGGAGTAAATTACCAGTTATATGTCGGCAGCACTGCTGTGAGCTCAGCTGTTGCAGGCACGGGTATTGCTCTTGATTTTGGTCTGCAGACTGTGGCGGGTACTTATACAGTAGTTGCCACAAATACAGCAACATCATGTATCAATAATATGACAGGCAGCGTTTCAATCGGTATCAATCCGTTGCCGGTTGCTTATGGAGTTATCGGCGGTGGTAATTATTGTGCCGGTGGTACGGGTGTTTCGATTGGTCTTGCTAACTCCATTACTGGTGTCTCTTACCAATTAATGTATGGCTCCGCAACTACAGGCCCTGTTGTTGTCGGTACGGGTTCCGCAATAAATTTCGGATTGGAAACTGGTATCGGCTCTTATACTGTGGTGGCCTCGGACCCGGTTACGGCCTGTTCTGATGTAATGTTGGGCAGCGCCACAGTTGGTATTACCGCGCTTGTGGCTCCCTCCGTTACGCTATCCAGCGGCGTTGGCGATACAATCTGTGCGGGCACAATCGTATCAGTGGCTGCGCTTGCTGCCAATGGCGGGTCAACCCCCACCTTCGTATGGTATGTGAATGGCTTACCCACATCTGCTACGGGCAGTACTTATGTTTCCACTCCTTCAAATGGAGACAGCATAAGTGTAGTGATGACCAGCAGTGCGGCTTGCGCTACACCCGCTTCAGTTGCCGGATATCTCAGTCGCCTTGTAGTTTATCCTCATGGTTTACCGACCGTTTCTATAACGGCTTCCCCCGGTAATAGGGTGTGCCAGCTTACTACTGTTAATTACGTAGCATCCACCACGTTCGGCGGCGTGGCTCCGATGTTATCGTGGACAGTCAATGGCCATAGTGAGGGTATTGACTCCACCTATTCGTATGTCCCCGGCAATGACGATGTTGTTATGTGTACTTTAACCAGCGATTATAACTGCCGCCTGGCAACCACCGTATCCAGCAACATGATAGCAATGACGGTCGATGCACCTATTACGCCTTCTATTACCGTTGGTGCCCACCCAGGCGCATACATTACCCCGGGTGAATACGTGCTAATATCGGCTGTAGATGCTAACCCGACGGTGTTGCCAACTTATCAGTGGTATATTAACGGAGCTCTTATTCCCGGTGCCACTGACAATACGTACACCAACAATAACTTTATGGATATGGATTCTGTAAGTTGCGTGGAAACAAGCGGCGGTGCATGTCCCGGGCTTAGCGGGTCTGGTTTTGTAATACTTCACTTCAGTAATGAGGGGGTAGCCCAGGTCACTGCAACAAACGCCGACATTAAACTGGTGCCTAATCCTAACAATGGCGTCTTTACGATAAAGGGCACATTAGGAACTACAAGCGATGAAGAGGTTTCGTTAGAAGTTACAGATATGCTCGGCCAGGCAATCTATAAAAACAACATAAAGGCGCATGGCGGCAATATCAATGAAAAGATACAGCTGGGTAGTTCCGTTGCAAACGGTATGTATATTTTGAACGTTCGTTCTGCAACCGGGAATAATGTATTCCATGTGGTGATTAAACAATAAAATTTAGTTTATTCTTTTTTGCAAAAGCGGGAGGCGAAAGCTTCCCGCTTTTTTGTCCGTTATAAAGCAATGTGATCAGTAGGAGATATCAACTGTAAATTTTACCCTTTCTCTTTTTTTAGTGAATACATGCCAGTTGCCATTGTAATCAATGTGTGTGGGATACAGTTTGCTGCCTGTTTGCCTGGTGCGTACTTGCATACGCACGTCAAAATCATAGAGAAGTGTGTGGTAAGACAATGCATAATTGCGGGCCACAATGCTATAATCAATCTTTCTGAACCACGTAGTAAGCTCGTTAAATAAAGCCTGGTGCTCATAGCCTTTTTTGGGCGTTATCCTGAATACATAACATTCATAGCCATTGTAGGTTTCCAGGCTTATTTTAAAGTCATATTTTTTCGCTTCTCCTTCATCAAATATGGATGCCCTGTCTCCCATAAAAGGCACACCGCTCACTCTTGCCCCCGGGTTGAAAATGAGCTGCCTGAGTTCGTAGTCGCTCCTTGCCATTGTGCCGCTGCCTTTTTCATTAAGGGAGCCCGTCACTATGTCATTTTCGTTGCATATCGTGTCTTTGGCAAAGAACAAATAAGCAAACAGTTCTGCGGTGTAATAATTGTAATCACCATTGTGCTTGTAGAAATTGCCAGTGGATTGTTCTTCTATAATTTTTGTTTTCCTGCACTTTCCATCTACCTGTTGCTGTGTTTTGCTATGCAATGAAGCTATGCGTTGGCCGCTGTTGCCGAACGCCTCAATGCTATTCACAGCATCGTACCCTATGAAGCGAAGGTTTTTGAATGCCTTATAAAACGTGGTATCAGAGCGCACTCTGCGGATAAAGGCATTCACGTCAAAACTGCTCTTCACCACAAAAGAATCGAGCGACACGGGCTGGCTAAATTTACTGGCGGTATCATATTGCTGGGCGAAGCAAGAAAAAGGAAGCAAACCCATTACCAGGAATGATAACAACGAACAGGCTTTCCCCCTAAATATCATTTCCCAAAAATGATTCCAAAGATTCCTCCTTTTCCCCCGCCATCAGCAATGCGTCTGCAAGCGCCATATCGCCGGGAGTGGTCACTTTTATATTTTGCCTGTCTCCCTCAATGAGGTATATCTTTTTACCAAATGCTTCTACAGCAGTTGCATCATCGGTAAATGATGGCAGGTAGGCTTGTTTATATGCTTGCAGGAGAATACCTGTTTTAAATGTTTGCGGTGTTTGTATGATACGCAGATTGTCCCTTTTTAATGGTTTGTTGATGCCGTTCTCCATATACCTGATACTGTCCGTTACCGGAAGGGAAGGTATTGCGCTGCCTTTTTCCTCAGCCTGCTGCAAACACCTCAATATGAGGTCGCGGGATACCAGCGGCCTTACGCCGTCATGAACAAATACAATACCCCCGTCATCCGGTATTCTTTGCAATCCGTTTCTCACGCTATGAAAGCGTGTTTCGCCGCCGGCCAACACCATAACTTCGATATCATTGAGATAAGAACGTATTACAATCTCAGCGCTATCTAACTGGTCTTCCGGCACTACAAGTATAATGTTTATACCGGGAATGGCATTCGCGAAAGCCTGTACGGGATAGCATAGAAGCGGCTTGCCCTGCAAGTGTAAGAATTGTTTTGGTACCGATGCGCCCATCCGGGATCCTTTGCCACCGGCAACTATAACTGCGTATTTATTACAAATATCCATGGTGATTCAAGCTTCAAAGATAATGATAGGAATTGGGAATTGGGGATTAGGAATTGGGAATTGGGAATTGGGAGTTCAGTTTTTTGTTTTTGTTTTTTGTTTTTTGTCATTGTTCTTTAGCTCGTTGTTCATCAATAAATGCAGGGTCAAAGGTAAGCTTTTTTGCAGTCGGGCTTTTACTGTCAATCATGCGCCAGAACGGGGTGACCCTGCTCAATGGTTTGCCTGTAGTATATTCTTCATAGGCTGCTTCTGCCACTACTCGCAGAAAGATACCAGATGTTATGGGGCAGCAATATTCCGCATTATGCATTGCCGCAAGGTCTTTGCGCATCTGTTGCAGCGTGGTGTTGTGGCCTTTTGGAATATTGCGTATGTAGGCATCAACGATCTCGGGCGTAGCAATATACATCGTGGCTCCTGCCGGCACATCAGCAAATTTTTTGTCGGTTAC
>Ga0206890_1382_pt1 | contig 9695 bp, 6 predicted proteins | sample Alteio_BWOrgHeat_58_FD_152960 | JGI IMG/M metagenome (GOLD analysis project Ga0206890, IMG submission 152960) | Enriched cells from forest soil in Barre Woods Harvard Forest LTER site, Petersham, Massachusetts, United States - Alteio_BWOrgHeat_Nextera6 ... | reverse complement strand
TTACAGGATTTACAAAATCTGACAGCCTTTGATGAAAAAGCCTTTGTTGCTGCCCATGAGCAAACACCGATAACATCGGTAAGGATAAATAGGGCGAAGGATATAGGCTTGTTTGCTACTAATGAAAGAGTGCCTTGGTGCACTGATGGTGTTTATTTAAAGGAGCGTCCCGTATTTACCCTTGACCCTGCCTATCATGCCGGGGCCTACTATGTGCAGGAGGCTTCGTCCATGTTCCTGGATCATTTGCTTAGAGATATTTTAAAGGATAAAAAAAATCTGCGGGTACTGGATTTGTGTGCTGCTCCGGGGGGGAAAAGTACGCTCATCGCTTCGTTACTGGATAAAGACAGCCTTCTTGTTTCCAATGATGTGATTCGCACCCGCGCGTCTATACTGGAGGAGAATATGACCCGATGGGGATATATGAACACGTGGGTTACCAGTAATGATCCCAGAGATTTTGGAAGGTTGCAAGGTTACTTCGACTTGATTGTAATTGACGCTCCATGCAGCGGTTCCGGGCTATTCAGGAAGGACGCCAGAGCTTTGGATGAGTGGAGCGAAGCAAATGTGCAGTTGTGCAGCGAACGCCAGCGGCGTATCCTTGCTGATGTGTGGCCTGCGTTAAAAGAAGATGGCATTTTGGTATATGCTACTTGCTCCTACTCCCCGAAGGAAGATGAGGAGATACTTGACTGGCTGGCAAAGACATATAGCCTAATTGCAGTCACTACTGAAATAATGGAAGATTGGGGTATAATAACAGTTAATACTGCTAACAACAACATGACAGGTTATCGCTTCTTTCCTGATAAGGTGAAAGGTGAAGGTTTGTTTGTTGCTGCTATGCAGAAAAAAGAAGAAACTGCAATGGTTCATATACCGAGATATAAAAGCCGGCATGACAAGAAAGTTCAACAGATGGCAGGTCATTTGCTCCGTGACACTGACGTACTTTTTATACAGACCGATAAAGAATATTTCAGCGCTTTGCGCCCTTGCCATGAAGATGATCTCCAAATAATGCAACGGGCTGTCTACCTCCGGAAGACCGGCTTAAAACTGGGGCAGCCTGCGGGGAAAGATTGGTTGCCTGCCCATGAGGCCGCGCTAAGCATTGACGCAAACGGTAGTTTTCCTGGGATAGATGTTAATAAAGATCAGGCATTGCGCTTCCTGAAAAGGGAAGACATGGGCCTTACTGAGTTAGAAAAAGGATGGCTGGCGATAAAGCATAAGGGATTAGGCCTCGGGTGGGTAAAATCGCTTGGGAACAGGGTTAATAACTATCTGCCAAAACATTGGCGGATCAGGATGGATATCACGGAGGATGCATATTTAGAAGATTTGAACAGAGAATAGCACCAACTTTATTATCCAGGACGGGCGGAATTGCCATACATAAAGTTAATGTTAATCAAAAGAAGCATTTTGGGCATAATTGTTGTACTTTTCAGCGTTAATACCATTAAATTTATGATTAAGCACCTGATAATAGTATTATTATTTACAATTAGTATTAGTGCTACAGCTCAATCAGTTGATAGCATCATTGCCGTAAGAAAGGGCGCTACCTGGTATATAAAATACACGGTTAAAGCGGGCGAAACAGTTCACATGCTTGCTGTCAGGTATTATATATCAGATGGGGTGCTCGAATATGCTAATGATGCTGATGCAATGATGAAAATGTCGCCTGGTACAATAATCAATATTCCGGTTACCAAAGAAAATATTTCTCTCCATAAATTACCTCTTGACGGGCTGCGCGGGTTGTTTTGCCATGTGGCACCTAAAGATGATATAAGTATAATAAGCACTTATACTGGTGTAACTAAAGAGCAAATAATAAAATGGAATAACCTGAAAGGCAACACACTTGTACCGGGGCAAGCACTATTTATAGGGTGGATAAAAGTCATGAGCCCGGATTCAAATGATCCTGCTGTTGGTTCGGCATTTCCATTTTTTAAAACGGCGGGTAATTCAGATTCAACCGTAATAGTAACCGGCGGCATGGATACGCTCTACGATGTTCAAACCAATCACGGACAAAATGTGCTTACGGAAAAAGGCACAGCAGTTTTTTTCGAAAAGACAGGGAAAAATAATCTTTTCGTGGCTTTTCACAATGCCACGCCACGGGGCACCATTATTAAAGTATTTAATCCCGGTAACGGCAAAACCATCTTTGTAAAAGTATTGGGCCCTTTACCTGATACTAAGCTGTATTCTAACTGCATCATAGGCATCAATGATGTTGCAAAGGAAGCGCTCGGTATAACGGACACAAAAGCCTGGTGCGAGTTGTCTTACCAGGCGAATTAAAGTGACTCATTGAATTAATGTACAATCATCTATAGGTTCCTTATGAAGGTGTTGGTGATACGTTTTTCTTCCATCGGTGACATTGTCTTGACTACACCTGTGATACGATGCCTGAAACAGCAATATCCCGACGCCGGGGTACATTATCTTACGAAATCTGCTTATGGCCCCTTGCTGGCAAACAACCCGTACATTGATAAGCTTCATTATCTACAAGACAATCTACAGGATGTAATAACGTCGCTCAAAAAAGAAAAATTCGATTATGTAGTTGACCTGCACAATAACGTGCGGACGCTCCTGGTAAAAAAGGCATTGAATGTAAAAAGCTATGCATTTCCCAAATTGAATTTTAAAAAGTGGCTGTTAACTAATTTCAAAATAGACTTAATGCCCGATAAAAGCATAGTAGAACGCTATTTTGAAACAGTGAAGCCTCTTGGGGTACAAAATGACGGCAAGGGACTTGACTACTTCATGCCAAATAGTAACAAGCTCGCCAATACTGATATACCCGTTAGTCATTGGGCCGGTTATATAGGATGCGTAATAGGAGGCTCTTACGCGACTAAAAAACTTCCCGTATCACAATGGAAGGCTTTTTGCGAAGCTTTCCCTTACCCGGTGATATTGCTTGGCGGACCGGAAGACGAGGATGACGGCAGAGAAATAGCTGAACACGACCCGGCAAAAATATATAACTCCTGCGGCAAATTCAATCTGAATGAGTCGGCTGAACTAGTGAAATACGCGCGAGTGATTGTGACCAATGATACAGGTTTAATGCATGTGGCCGCGGCATTTCAAAAGCCAATAATCTCATTGTGGGGCAACACATCGCCGGAGATGGGTATGTTTCCCTATTATGGCAACAATAATCTTAAAGACAGCATCGCCCCGCAATCGATAATTATGGAAAATAAGGGACTGAGTTGCCACCCGTGCAGTAAGATAGGCTATAATAAATGCCCCAAGAAACATTTTAAATGTATGAACGACCTGGACATGAATTATGCAGTGGAACAGGCAAAAAGGTTCTGGTCAGCAAAACAGCCTTAGATAGTTCATCATTGATCGAGGGCATCAAACAATTCCTTTAAATCCATTGAAAAGCCAGGCAACACTGATGTAGTTAACAAATCGCCAGCAACCATTGGCCTTGACGTTACATAACGTCCATTGACCAAAATGTTTACCAAAAACGTCCTGTCCTGTGGTGACACCATCCAGTATTCTTTTACGCCTGATTCCTCATAAATATCAAATTTATTCTTCAGTTCTTTTTCATTGTTGCCCGGCGAAAGAATCTCTACGACAATGTCAGGAGCGCCAATACAACCTTTCCTGTCATATTTAGAAGTATCACACACTACGCAAACATCCGGCTGCAGTACAGTATAAATATCTTCATCTTCTTTAGATTTCCTAGGCAGGCGGACATCGAAGGGAGCAATAAAAGCCCTGCATTGTTGTTTTTTTAAGAAATTTCCAAGTTCCCGATATATTTCTCCTGCCAATACCTGGTGGTCAAAATTGGGGGCCGGGCTCATTTTAAAAATCTTACCCTTTATCAGCTCTACACGGTCTTCAAATTTCCATTTGAAGTAGTCGGCATAACTGTATATTTTATTCAAATCGAGATCTGCCAATTCCATTCTCTTCTGATTTAACAACAAATTTAAGGATCAAAATTAATATCGCCTGATATTGTTACGATAAATACTTCCCAACAATAGGCACTCTTCTGCCTATTCCAAACGCTTTTGGCGATACCCGGATTATGGGGCAAAACTGGTTACGCTTATATTCATTGGTGTTTACCATTTTCAGTATGCGGGTTACAAGGGCCGGGTCATATCCCATATTTAAAATCTCTTTCGGTCCCTGCCTGCGTTCGATGTATTGATACAGGATTGGGTCCAGAATGTCATATTCCGGCAGGCTGTCGCTGTCTTTCTGACCGGGCCTCAGTTCCGCGCTGGGCGCTTTTTCTATAATATTTTTGGGAATGATTTCTTTATTGCGGTTTATATAGTTGGCTAACGCATATACCTGCATTTTGTAGAGGTCGCCAAGCACGCTGAGCCCCCCGGCCATGTCTCCATATAGGGTGCCATAACCTGTTGCCAACTCACTCTTATTAGAGGTGTTGAGTAATATGGAGCCAAACTTATTGGACATAGCCATCACCAGGGCGCCCCTGATACGGGACTGCAGGTTTTCTTCGGCAACATTAAATGGTAAGTTGTTAAAGGCAGGTTGAAGCGCGGCTTCATACGCATCGAATATTCCTTTTATCGGGATGGTGTCATAATGATTGCCAAGATTTATTGATAGTGCTTCCGCATCGCTTACAGAGTGGGCTGTTGAGAATTGTGAAGGGAGTAAAAGCGCTTCGACATTTTCCGGGCCGAGTGCAGCGCAGGCAATTGCCAATACGACGGCGCTGTCTATACCGCCTGAGGATGCTACAATAGCCTTTTTAAAGCCCATCTTACTGAAATAGTCGCGGATGCCCAGCAATAATGCTTCGTATATTTTATCCGTACTTTTCCCTGGCTCGAATTTTTCAGGCATCAACTCCACGATAGGTACCTTATCAACAGGCCGAACAATGTTCTCTATAAAGGAACCATCCTCATTCCAGGTAACTGATTGCAAGGACTCTGTGAAATATGGCATCTCTGAAATAATATCGCCATTTGCGTTCATCACCAGGGAGCCGCCATCAAATACGATCTCCGTCTGCGAGCCCACCGTATTGCAATAGACCATAGGCAGCTTATACTTCAGCACATTTTGTTTTACAATACCTTTACGGCCGTCGGCATGGACGTAGTCGAATGGTGACGCGCTCAGGTTGATCATGATATCTGGCTGCTGCTTTATCAGTTCATCCATCGGGCATATCCGGTATAGCGGATCGTCCCCCAGGTTCCAAATATCTTCACAAATGGTTACTGCAAGTTTTTTCCCTTTGAACGGAAGCAGGTTCCATTGGTATGCCGGCTCAAAATACCTGTATTCGTCAAATATATCATAATTGGGCAGCAGCGTTTTATGAACTACCCCTTTAACCTCTTTTTCATAAAGCAGGTAAGCACTATTGAACAAATCTTTCCCTTCAATCTTCGGATTAACAGAGGGACATCCCACCAACACACCGATAGTATCCGCAACTTCCCTTATCTTTTCTATAGCGGCAAGTCCCTGCTCCACAAAATCATTAAACTCCAGGAAATCCCGCGGGGGGTATCCGCACACCGCCAGTTCTGAAAACACAACCAGGTCTCCATTTTGCTTTTTAGCTGTTTCAATGGCGCTGATAATTTTGGCCGTGTTGGCTTCGAAATTGCCTATGTGATAGTTCTGCTGCGCGAGAAATATTTTCATTAACTAAATTGAAAACTCAAGAAATTTTGCACAAATATACCATGTACATTTCTTTGCAAGTAAGCACCGGGCGATTTATAACAGAAATCTCCATTAATAAAAAATGCAGCAATGTAATTTCACATTGCCGCATTTCTATTAAATCTCACGCTAATTATTTCATCCCTGTTCCCATACTAACTTTCATGCCAGCTTTAGGCATGTCGTTAATTATATTTACAGTTTCTGAAATATAAATATCCTTGCTCAGGTTTTTTAACCATTCCTTATTTTTACCTATAGAAGCGCTGTCGGCATTTATCCTTTCCATATCAGCAGGTGCATTTGCCATTTCCAGCAAGGTAGCTTTTTTCTGCAGCTCATCCTCTTTCTTGGAAATAGCATTTAGCTCTTCCTGGTCTTTCCTGTATTTGATTTCATTTAACGATACTTCGCTATTTTCCTTTCTCTTCATCAGGTATTCAGAGTTCTCCTGTATCAGTTTAAAAGTAGGATTGGCCTCCACACGGCTCTGGCTTAGAGAAGCGAGGGTGCGCAAATTGCCCACACTGTTCGTTTCTTTGTAGTTGGCAGCTGGTATTTCATCCCAGGGGAGCGCTGAATTATTATGGCGCTCACCGAGATCTTCATCGTCAAATGCGTCATAGGCATCAGGTATTTCTATATCCGGAGTAACGCCTTTCAATTGCGTAGAGCCGCCATTAACCCGGTAAAATTTCTCCATGGTCAGTTTTATTGCACCTATAGATGAGCCAAGTGTACCCTCAGTATCATTGATCAATTGCAGGCGACTCATGGGGTCAATCATCTGTTCAAGGTCAACCATTTTTTGTACCGTACCTTTTCCATAAGTGGTTGCGCCTACAATTACGGCCCTTTTATAGTCTTGCATAGCTGCGGCCATTATTTCGGAGGCTGATGCACTGCCTTCGTTCACCATGATAGCCAGTGGGCCACCATACAAAGCAGTGTCGTCGGCCTGTGCACGAAGCACCGATGGAGCGGTACGGTTGTTTTTTACCTGCACCACCGGCCCTTTGCCTACAAATATACCTGCCATATCCACCACATCGCCCAGGGAACCGCCACCATTATTACGCAGATCCAGGATAATGCCCTTCACTCCCGCATCTTTTAGTTTTTTCACTTCTGCGGCTACGTCGGTAGAACAATTGCGCCCACTGGTATGGTTGAAGTCAGCATAAAATTCGGGCAAATAAATATACCCTACCGGCCCATCCTTGCTTTTAATAATGGCTGATTTAGCAAATGTTTCTTCTATTTCCACAACACCACGGATAATTGGAATCACTTTCACAGCGCCATCAGGCTGCTTTACGGTAAGACGAACCTCTGTGCCTTTATCGCCACGGATAATCTTAATAACGTCGTTAATTTCCATACCCTGTATGTCAACAGGCGGTTTAGGGCCTTGCGCCACTTTCTGTATCTCATCCCCTGCCTTTAGTTCACCCTCTTTCCAGGATGGGCTACCAGTAATGATCGAGGAGATTTTCACCTTATCATTTTCTTCGCTCAGCCTGGCGCCTATGCCCACAAAACTACCACTCATCTGCTCGTCAAAGCCCTTCCTGTCAACGGGGGGGAAATATTCCGTGTGGGGGTCTTCGGTAACCGCTATTGCATTTACATAAGCAGTAAAACGATCGTCGTCTTTCCACTTATTGATTCGCGTGAATAAACGCTGATACATCTTCTTTACATCTTCACGCGCCTGCACTTCGAGTTCCGCATCAGTTTTGAAACGGGTAGTATCTTTACTTTCTTTGTCGTTCTTCCTTTTGTCCTGGTCATTTTCCAGGTCCACGTATTTGGCCAGCACCCTGTACTTCAGGTATTCGCGCCATCTCTCGTTAAGCCCGCTTTCCCCGTCAGCATAATCTTCCTTCTCCGCATTGGTATTTATTTCCTCATCGGTGTTAAAAGAAAACGGCTTGCTCAGAATATCTTTATAAAATTTCTGTGCACCTGCAGTACGCCTAACATAAATAGCGTCGATAGAATCAAAAAATTCCAATGAATTACTTTGAATCTCATCGTCAATTTTAAATTCATAGGCGCTGAGTTTTTTAATATCCTCTTTAGTAAAGAATATCTTATCGTAATCCAGCTGGCTTAAAATCTTGTGATATACCCGCGCAGAAAAGGTATCATCTAATGGTTTTGGAGAGAAATGCCCCCCTTGAATGGTTTTCATCACTGTTTGCACCACCATAGCCCTCTTTTCGTCAGAGGATTTCCCGGTTCCGTCGCTATATTTAAAGGAGAAGAAAACCGCGAGGCCTCCAATTATTAATAGCGGGATCAGAATATTATTCTTCATGAATTTCAACATAGTCTTTTACTTGATAAATTCTAACAAATGTAGCTTAATTGCTGTTAATAAAAAGATAATCAAAAACCATGCTAACGTTAAAAAAAAGGTGAGTTTTTGAAAGAATCATTTCATATTTAACAAACTACATTAGCAACGTCGGTATGTGCCATATAATCGCTGCTTGTAATTATATTTGAGGTACAAATGCAGTGATCATGAACGCCACAAATAAAGCAATAATATTTGTCCGACTTAAACCCATATGCAAGTACGTATTTATGGTGATTCTGTCAATAGGTACCAGTAGCTTCTTTGTTCCCGGCAGGCAGCTGATTCATTACAACGATCTTTGCATCTATAAAAATCCTAAATGCAAAGGTGGTCTCACCAGCGGCATGGCCGAAAGTATGTTTCAAAACCTGGATTTAAATGGCAAGCTATTTTGCGTTGATTCCACCGCCTTTAATAATATCATTGATCATGCGCATAAGCGTAAATATTCTCCAATGAAACTCAGGGCCGCTGAGCATTTTTTATTTTGTTTTGGACGTTGTGACAGTAAACAACACCAGGTATTAATAGCCAATGCTCAGCTTATTATTGATTTTACAGGCAACGTGGCATTTACTGTCGACGTGCCAGCCGACACAGTTTACCTGAAAAACTTAATCCACTGGGTTTACCAGTAAAGGGTCGTCAACAACTTGTCTCACATATCTCCAGCCGATTGCCTTTTACTCACAATTATTTTTTCAATAAAAATTCCCCGCTTTTATAAACACGGTCTGTTTGGCGCTACCTACCGGTGGATAAACCGCGATCAATACCAGGATGCAAAACTTGAAAAAACCGTTTTTCAACGGTGGCAAATACCGCTAATCAACGGTGGTAGCAACGAGTTGCCGGTTTTAAATTTGCACCGTTAACTCACTAAAAAGTATAAACGGATGTCCTGACCATCCGGATAACAGTAAGGCGCGGCCACCGAAAAGCGAACGAGTAGGTACAAACACCAAAAAACGAAAATCTTATGCCAGTTAATCCAACAGGAACGTACCATTACGTTTATTACGACCACATTACAAGCGGCCCAGTGACCCGGCAGAACAGGGGTAACAGCCAATCAACTACACTTGCTGAAATTCCCGGAGTGCAGCAACCATCAGCCAATACTTATGTAACCGGGAGTAAATTTACCGCCAACCCGGCAGCAGCTTCCTACCCGTTTCCAAACGACCCGAACTACACTTTTGTATTTGCCTTTATGAGTGTTTCCGGTTTAGCCGAAGGCGGTGTAACGGTTTATGACCCAAATGCTGTTGCATCCGGTACAGTAGGCACCTCCAACATTGTGGTGAATGCTGTGTACATACTAACGGGCGGCGTAGGTGGAGGCCCTGGTGATCCTTATGCTGTTATCGATGCGTTCAATGACACAACGGGAATGCTGATCAACAATTTTTTCGTAAATGTTACCGATAATCCGGGCGGCGCGGCTGATGCGGGGGCTACCCAAAGCGGTAATGTGTATGGCGATATGGATACGAAAAATACAGGCTACTTCGCAGATGCCTACCCTGTTATAAATAATGTCGTGCCCGGCCCTGCGGGCGTTAACGCCAACTTAGACAGA
>Ga0206890_1380_pt1 | contig 9735 bp, 9 predicted proteins | sample Alteio_BWOrgHeat_58_FD_152960 | JGI IMG/M metagenome (GOLD analysis project Ga0206890, IMG submission 152960) | Enriched cells from forest soil in Barre Woods Harvard Forest LTER site, Petersham, Massachusetts, United States - Alteio_BWOrgHeat_Nextera6 ... | reverse complement strand
AGCGTCATATAATTGTGGGCTTACAGGCTATGCAACCCAGTCCGATTTCCAGGAAGCCACCAACTACTACGACCTGATATTTCCTGACGAAACCAACCGGTATGTATACCGTATCATCGCTTTGAAATACCTGCTTTCCCATGCAAAGAGCTTTGGCCTGATGATAGAAGCGTCTGACCAATACCCGCCATTAAAATCAAGGAAGATAACAGTTGACCAGACCATTGACAACCTTACTGATTTTGCAAAACAAAACAACAGCACCTACAAAATGCTGAAGATATACAACCCCTGGCTAAGGGCGCATAAATTAACAGTGAAGCCCGGTAAGAAATATGAAATAGCATTGCCCCAGGAATAGTAAATCGGCTTATTCCTTACTTCCCGTTATTTTGTAGATGTAGGTTACAGCGTTATCATTATTGGGATTAAGGCGATACATCAAATCATCTATGAAACTGGGGTATATAATTGTATCATACTTTAAGTCAAAAAAATGTTCCATCGCTGCTACTCTTTGTGGTAGTTTGATGCCTTCATAAAAGATGACGTAATTAGGCCTCGTGGAGTCCGGCAGTGTTTTGAGCGAGTCGCACACTTTTGGCAGGTTTGTGTTTCCGGTAATAAAGTATTCCAGCGGCCATTTTTGCAGGTAGAATCGAGGTGAGATTATTCCGTCAGAATTATTGCTGTTTTCAATGATCAGATTTTGAACATCTCCCTTGATAGCGAGATAGCGCATAGCCTCCACCCGGTTTCGCTTACTATAGGTAAATGAAATCGTTACAAGAAGGATAGCGTTCAACACGAAAAAAAACATCCAGGAGTATTTCAGCGTTTTTTTAAATTTTATATCAAATTTCTTTCGTTCAATAAACTCATTCCAGCCTATGGTTCCCAGCATCATCACAAATGGCAGGATGGGCATAATGAAACGCTCCTGTTTGTTGGGGAAATAAGAGTGAAAAAGAAGGAAAATAAATGAAGGCAAAAAAAGCAGCAAATATTTTTTATAGCTTATGAAAAAACCGAACAGTAAAAACAAACTCACGGGCGGAATAAGAACGCCTGCAAACAGCAATAAGTAAGTGTACCAGGGTAGGTTAATATAATCCGTGGCGTGTTGCAGGTTATATTGAATATAGCCTTTGAATTCCACAAAGGGAATATGCCATATATACCAGTCTATACCCCCCTGGATAGCAGTTGCGCATATCAGGATGCCTAAACCCGTTGCTATGGTCTGTTTCAGCCGCTTTTGTATCAGTAATGCAAGTATGAAGCCGGCAGAAAAAAACAAAGTCTGGAATCGAATATTGAACGCTAACCCTAAAACAACACCAACACATGCATAGTATAGAAAATTCCCTTTCTCGTTTTTTATCGCCAGCCAGGTCGCCCACATGAGCATCGGGATACAGACAACTTCTATGAGATTCCGTACACTCAAAAAAGGCCATAGCCAGAAAATGGCGAGCAGCAGACCTACTTGTTTTGCATAGTTAAGGTTGGTTAGTTTTTCAGTTATCCGGTACCCGAAGTAAATGGTGAGCAGCGAATAAAATGCGTGTAGAAGCCGGATAATATACATCTTCGCCTGCGGATCATAAATTCCTGTTTTCTCAAACAGCGAGAACAATAAATAGTGCAGGCCTGTATAAAAATAGCTAAAACCCGGGGGGGTAGGGTTTTTACTTAGTTGTGGCAGCCAGTTGTTTATGTTCACATGGTCCACCCACGACTGGGCCTGCTCAATAATCAGGAAATGGTCGTCTATCATTCCAAATCCTTTTGAGAAAAAAGCGGCGAGAAGCCTGAAAAATAATCCCAAGACCAGGATGCAACCCAAGGGGTATTCTTTCCAGTAGTATTTTAGTTTATCTGTCAAAAGAGGTTTTGAATGTTGGGGTAAGATAATAATTTTCTATTTTGGATTCATTTTAAAAACTAAATTTACAATTCATAATAGATGAATATAATGAGCGGAAGGGCCATCACTGGTTTTGGGTTAATTGTAGTGGTTGCGGCGTTGGTTTATACGCTCGACCATTCCATCGGCTCACTGCCTGCCATCGGGCGGCTTATAGATCCTATAAATGGCTGCTGGGCTAATGCCGAGCCGGTGAATAAAGATTTTAATGAAGATCATAAATTTCCCGGTTTGCAGCATCAGGCATCGGTTTGGTTTGATTCCTTGTTAATACCCCACATCCATGCGGCAAACGATCATGATCTTTATTTTATTGAGGGGTATATACATGCCACTTTCCGCCTCTGGCAAATGGATATGGAAACGCGGGCTGCTGCCGGCAGGGTAAGCGAGGTGATAGGGGAGAAGGGCCTGAAGTTTGATCGTAAGCAACGGCAAAAAGGGATGGGCTATGCCGCGGAAAATTCTTTACGGGCCATGGAGGGAGACCCACGCACCAAACAAATGATTGACGCATATACCGAAGGAGTGAATAATTATATAGGCTCCCTTTGTTACAGATCATACCCTTTGGAGTACAAGCTGATGGGGTTTGCGCCGGAACCATGGACGAACCTGAAAATTTCATTGTTATTGAAATATATGGCTGATGACCTGACTGGAAAAACAGATGACATAGCGCTTACGTATTTAAGAGATGCATTGCCCAAAGCGGAGCTTGATTTTCTTTTTCCTGAAAAAATAACCGGTAGTGCTCCTGTAATCCCGAACGGAACTGTTTTTGATAGACCATCATTGGCAATACCTCAGCCGCCGGCTGACAGCATTGTATTCCCTCATTTTAGCGCTGCTGATTTTGGCGAAGCAAGGGAGTATGGCAAGGGTAGTAATAACTGGGCCATCAGCGGTGCAAGAACAGCCAGTGGCGCGGCAATACTATGCAATGATCCGCACCTTGGCCTCAACCTGCCATCGCTATGGTATGAGGTCCAGTTGCAATCTCCGGGTATGAATGTATATGGCGCTTCGCTGCCGGGAACACCCGGAGTGGTAATAGGATTTAATGACAGCCTTACCTGGGGCTTTACCAATAATTACCGTGATGTAAAAGACTTTTACCTCATAAAGCCTGTGGCAGATGACAAGAATAAATACTGGTTTGCCGGGAAGCAATTGGACTTCACAAAAAGAATAGAGCATATAGGTATAAAAGGTAAGCTGGATGTTGTTGATACTATAGACTATACGATACAAGGCCCTGTGACTTATGAAGAAGATAATGCAAAAGCCGGAAGCCTCAGGAAACCCCTCGCGATGTGCTGGATGGCGCACAGGGCTACTAACGAGATGCTGTGCATATACTTGCTCAATAAAGCGAAAAACTATAATCAATTTGTGGATGCAATTCTCAATTTTCAATGCCCCGCCCAGAATATGGCCTATGCCGACAGGGTAGGGAATATAGCGATGTGGGGGCAAGGCCAGTTTGTAAATAAATGGAAGGAACAGGGGAAATATGTTATGGAAGGCTCGGATAGTGCAACACTTTGGAAGGAGCTAATCCCTATGCGGGAGAACCCACATGTGCTCAATCCCTTGCAGGGATATGTAGGCTCGGCCAATCAATCTGTAACCGACAGTACCTATCCGTACTGGTATAATGGCGATTTTGTGGAGCTGCGTGCATGGCGTATAAATCAATTGCTCGCCGGAATGCAAATGGCAACGATACAGGATATGTTTGCTATGCAGCAGGATACCTATTCAAAACTTGCGGAGGGCGCATTGCCCATAATGCTTAAAAATTTACCGGCTGAGCTAAATAATAAATACACCAAATACATTACTGAACTCAATAAGTGGGATTTTCAATTAGGGGCTGAAAGCGAAGCTGCAACTATATTCCAGGTATGGTGGGGATATTTTTTTCATGACAGATGGAATGATGAATTGCATAAAGTGCCGGATGACCATTATCCTTTGCAGGAACGAACTATGCAGCTCATGCAAAGCGGTGAGATCAATAATTACTATGTGGCGAATAATAAAACGATTAAAAATTTTTACGAACAAAGTTTTAAAGAAACAGTGGATAGCATTCAAACATTAGAAAGAACTATTGGTACTGACTGGTACAAAGTAAAGAACACAACAGTTGCCCATCTCACTAAGCTCCCTGCATTCAGTTATGATCATTTAAAAATTGGTGGCTGGGGCAATACTATAAATGCCGCAAAAGGAGATCACGGGCCATCCTGGAGAATGGTAGTGCAAATGGGTAAGGAAATAGAAGCCTATGGTGTATATCCGGGTGGGCAATCCGGTAATCCGGGAAGTAAATATTATGCCGGCTTTTTACCTTACTGGGTTGAAGGGAAGTATTACAGACTCTTGTTTTTGCCCAATACAGCAAAACAGTCTAACGATGGTATTAAGTATACATGGTCAGTGCATAGCTAAAAAGGTAAAGGGTTAAAAAGACAAAAGGTTATTATTGCCAGGAGATAAATTTGCGAGTATTCAGATCATAGTTAAATAGAATATATGTCATGGTGAGCCGCGTCGAACCATGACATGCCGAGAGTATATTCGCCGCTAAATCGGAGTTAAAAAGGGCAATATTTGTTATAGTTAAGAGGTTAAAAAGGTTATATTATTTATGCGGTTTATTCTGGCAGTTATATTAATCACAGTTTTATCTGCGATAGCGGAGTGGTTTCTCCCATGGTGGATGATTGCTGTTGTGGCATTTGTAGTCTCATTGTTTATGGCATTGAAACCTGGTAAGGCTTTCTCAGCGGGGTTTGCGGGCATTGGTATATTCTGGCTTATTGCATCATTGATGCATGATATACCCAATGAGCATATTTTATCAACGCGAATGGCTGCATTATTTCACTTGCCCAATTATGGTTTATTTATTGTTATTACGGTATTTGTTGGCGGGTTAATAGGCGGGCTTGCTGCATTGGCAGGGGCTTTATTGAATAGGAAAAACATAAAACTTGTTTAGTGAATATTCCTCATGCAGGTTTGTCCATAATGTCCAATGCTGAAAGCAATTACCTGCGAAATAAATTTTTATTGGATTTACGTACCTTTGTATTATGAAAATGCATAGTAACAATCCCACTTCTAAATTACATTTGGCGCTTCGAAAAAAAATAGGTGTATCTGGCTTCAAAAATTATGAAGACTTTGTAAAAAATGCAGGTCTTTTTGAAGGGCAGAATGTAACCGTTAAAAGTCTTAGAGAAAAGGCATGGAAACGGACATAATTCTATGTGATACAGACGTTATTATTGAGTACTTCAATAATAACGTATTATTGCTTCAGATGATAGAAGATATAGGAATCGAAAAACTTATAATCACATCCGTTACACGTGCGGAAGTACAGCAAGGAGCGCTTGATAGGTCTCATTTGACTAAAATTAATCGTATCCTTAATAAATTTCCAACCTTGGATTTGGATGAATCTATGAGTCGCTGTTTTACCAAATTGTTTGAACAATATTTACTTAGCCATAGATGCAGTATTCCAGATATGCTTAACGCCGCTGCTGCAATTACCTATCAGCTGCCTTTTTTTACAATCAATCTCAAAGACTACAAATTTATTCCCGAGTTATATCTTTTCCCCCACAACATAAAACCCAGAAGAAGTGGTGGATTTTTATAAAAGATTCTGCCTTTGTTAGTCGTTAATGACCCTGAAAAGGTCGCATGTTTATAGTAAAATGCAATAAATAGGTGGGTTCAATGCCGAAGGTATTGCACGTTATAAAGCTGAATAAAGTCCTTAGCTAAATGACATAGCCCCTAGGGTTGGGGTAACCCGCATAAAAACGCCATCGTATCCACGCCATCCGCATAATCACTTAATGCAGGCATTTGTGAATCGCCAAACGGCACAAAGCCTTTTCCTATGATTGCCTGAATATCAGGATTGTTTTTGAGCTGGTCGGTCAGTTGTTCCCTATTGTCATAAAACTTATAGTGAAGCACACTCACAGCAGAGAAGGGCAGGTCATTCTCCACCATCAGCAGCGATTCATTGCTCATATACGGCACCTTGTTGAGCAGGTAGAGAGCAAGATGGTAGTCGTAATTGTTTTTGTATTTATTCAGGTCCGCATAGTCGTTGTGTTTATTAAATACCTGCAGTAAACGGGCAAAATCAAAATTGTGAGGCACGCATAGCTGCGTTACATTTCTGCATCCAAGGCCGTAATACATATACACATCGTCAGCCAGCAATGCCAGTTCTTCATTTGTTTCGCTGCCGTCGAGTATAGCAACCGAGGTGCGGTTCCGGCGTATGATATGTGGGTATTTACCAAAATACTGTTCAAAATAGCGGGCCGTATTATTACTTCCCGTGGCTATATAGGCGTCACAATTGTTGAGCCGTTCGGCTATCGTCACTTGTTCTGTTACCACGGGCTCCCACTCACTTAATTTATCAATAAGATGTTTCAGCAGTATTTCGTCTTTTGATGATAATTTTAATATCAGGTTATGGCCACTTACGAAACCGCATAAAAAGTCATGAAACCCTACCAGAGGAATATTGCCTGCCATAACAATGCCAACGGTTTTAATTTCCTTTGGAATCAGATAGTTGGCCACCCACATCGCAAGCTTATCTTTTTGAAGAAACTGGTTAGCCATATTGTCTGTAGCCAGCGCTATGTGCGCTGGCGTAAACCATGCATTTGCCTGCGCTGCCTTGTCCTGCGCATCCATCCATGCCAAATCATTCGACTCCATATACACGCCGAGATCACACAGCAGTTTGATCCGCCGGTCCAATGTTAAACGCACCGCCATAAATTATCACAATTAATATTACTTAACTAAATTTTGATTGATTAGCCCTATGGTATTTCACGCGAAGTTGTAACTTTATGCCCACAAAAACTAAATAAACGAAAAACTACTTATGGCTATTAAGATCACTGACGAATGTATCAATTGTGGTGCTTGTGAACCTGAATGTCCTAATAATGCAATATATGAGGGTGGGGTAGAATGGACAATGGCCGACGGAACTACCGTAACCGGCAACTATACGCTTATGGATGGATCGGTTACTGATGCCGGTGCTCCCCATGATCCGGTAGCAGTGGATGTTTATTACATTACTCCTAATAAATGCACCGAATGCCAGGGCTTTCACGAAGAGCCTCAATGTGCAGCCGTATGCCCGGTCGACTGCTGCGTACCTGATGAAATGTACAGGGAAACCGTGGATGAACTGCTCGCAAAAAAAGAGAAAATGCACCTGGCAGCGTAAATGTTATTGGTAACATTGTTCGCAGCCAGTTGATCATTTTTGTGTCTCCGGGACTTTTTGCCAGGTATTGTCCAATTTTTTGGTAATCAGGCCATCCATCATGGTCCTTAATTCCGCAAGAATGGGTGGGCCTGCATTAGCGTCCATTATTGTTTTGGTACTGTCGTGGTATTTTATGGCAAGTATAGTGCCCGGCAGGTCAGTATGACGGCTTTCATACTTGTCTTTACAGGTATCGATCCGGTAGATATTAAACCGGTTGATTATTTCCATTACTTTTTTTATACCTAAGTTTTTTATGAAAACACCGGTATCCTGGTTGAAGAGCGTAGCTGTATAGGTAGCTATCCCGTCTTTATTTACTTCTATTGTATACACAGGGCACCGGCCATAACATGCGGTATGCCGCAACGACACAGATACTATATTATTGGCTGGTGCTTTGTTCCCTTTATGTTTGTGCTGTTTTGCAAATGCAGCGGTACCCGCTACCAATAGTAAAATGACCCATGTTAGTTTCTTCATTTTTTATATTTTGCGTTACCAAAGATACTTTTATGCAGTAGAAATATGGAAGAGCTTCCGGTGGGTATTTTTACAACCTTTTATTCTTTTTACTTATTAGATCATATATGCCGCCAATAGATGATAACGAAGAACTGTTTTACCAGCTTGCGCTGACGTTTGTACCCGGAATTGGTGCAAAAACAAGCAGGGTGTTATTAGAGCGTTTTGGCACTGCAGCTGCCGTCTTTAAAACGCCATTGAAAGAACTGAAAAACACGGAGGGCATTGGTGAGATAAAGGTAAAAGGTTTTAAAGATGCCGAGGTAATGAAGAAGGCCGGGCAAGAACTCGATTTTGTGATAAAGAAGGATATACAGGTTATTTTGAGTGGCAATAATTATCCTAAACGGCTTGCTAATTGTAGTGATGCTCCATTGCTATTATTTTATAAAGGCAATGCAAACCTGGATGCCGCTAAAATTGTTGCTATTGTTGGCACCAGGAAAAATACCGACTATGGCCATAAGCTTTGCGAAGAGCTTGTGGAAGGATTGAGGTCCCTGGGGGATGTTTTAATTGTTAGCGGGCTTGCTCTCGGTATTGATTCCATAGCCCATAAAAAATGTGTACAGCTTGGCATTCCGACTGTTGGCGTGCTTGGCCACGGGCTGGACAGGATATACCCCTATACCCATAAATCGCTTGCAGACCAGATGATGGAAAACGGCGGCATACTTGCGGAGTTCCCCTCCGAAACATTGCCTGACCGGAATAACTTTCCTATGCGTAACCGCATAGTGGCCGGGCTAAGCGACGTGACGGTGGTAATAGAAAGCCATGTATCAGGTGGTGCACTCATTACCGCGCGCATGGCAAGCGGCTACAATCGTGATGTAGCCGCATTTCCGGGCAGGGTGAATGATACCCGAAGCGCCGGCTGTAATGAGTTGATACGCACCAATATTGCGGCCCTTGTAACCAATGCTGAAGACCTGGCGGAACTAATGAACTGGAACAACCAGGGCAAGCCTAAAGTAGTGCAAAAGCAATTGTTCATAAATCTATCAGTGGACGAACAAAAAATAGTAGACATCCTCCAGGCAAAGGACAGCGTGCATGCGGATGAATTGTTTCATCACACCGGGCTTCAGAGTTCCATGTTAGCTGCTACTTTACTGCAATTGGAAATGCAGGGGCTTATCAAATCGCTACCCGGCAAGCAATACCGGATGTACTAACCTGGTTGAAAAAGATACAAAAAAAATATCACGCCCATTTTCAACGGGAATATCCAAAATAAAAAGGAGGCTGTACAAAATTTTGTTTTTGAGACAGCCTCCTTTTTATTTAAGTAAAATTATAAACTGCATTTGGCAGCAGGGTCAATCAACTGATAGTCTGTTTGTAGCGTATTGCATGCAGATTGTGCCTGGCTTTGTGTTGTAGTTCCGTTGCCGTAAGTGACTTTTTCTGTGGTGTCAGCTCCGGTACTGCTTCCTTTGAATGTGCAGGAACAAGTGTAAGAACCATTAGTGCTGCTTTTCTTACAGGAAGTAGTTAACGTTAATGCGCCAAATACTGCGATAAACGCAATTGGGATAAGTTTTTTCATAAAAATTTTTTTAGGTGGTTAGAATGTTTTTGATAATCGCCAAAAATAATAATTATTTCAAGAAAACAAATGGCCTTGTTTAAATTTTCAAATAAAATATACTCACGCTAATGGCTTACTTTTTTTGAAATTGCCGTTAGCGTTTCTTTGTCTTCATCTGAAAGGTTTTTTGGTACCGAAATGATCACCCTTACATAACTGTCCCCTCTTTGTTTTGGGTTGCTGTATTCGGGCATACCCATTTCTTTGAGCCGGAATGTTTTGTCGCTGTCTGTACCCGGAGGTATATTTATTTTGAGGGCTTTATCTATTGCCTGAACGGAAAGCTTGCCGCCAAGCATAGCCGTAAACACATCAAGCGGCTGATCAAAATAAAGGTCATCCCCT
>Ga0206890_1282_pt1 | contig 9738 bp, 6 predicted proteins | sample Alteio_BWOrgHeat_58_FD_152960 | JGI IMG/M metagenome (GOLD analysis project Ga0206890, IMG submission 152960) | Enriched cells from forest soil in Barre Woods Harvard Forest LTER site, Petersham, Massachusetts, United States - Alteio_BWOrgHeat_Nextera6 ... | reverse complement strand
AAGCAGTGCTGCAGGTAAATTTAACCGAAGATTATAAAGTAAACCTGGACGAACTGAAAGAACGTTTCAGGAATGCGATGAAAAAAGCCCAGCCAACGGTAATGCTTTCGTTTGAACCGATTGAGTTGACGGATAAAATTTTGAGCCAGGGCTCGCCAACACCTATTGAAGTGGCTATATCCAGCAAAAACAAAAAACAAAACATAGATTTCGCCTTTAAAGTATTGGATAAATTAAAGAAGATCGATTACCTGCGCGATGTACAGATAGGCCAATCGTTTAAATACCCTACTATTAATATCAATATTGACAGGGTAAGGGCCGCCGAACTGGGCGTTAGTTTAAATGATGTATCGCGCTCATTAGTGGCCTCTACTTCCTCATCCAGATATACCGAAAAAAACGTTTGGCTCGATGAAAAAGTAGGATTGAGCTACTCCGTACAGGTTGAAGTGCCCGAATATCAAATGGCAAGTTTAAATGACATGCGCGAAATTCCGGTATTGGCCAATCAGCCGCGCCCCGTTTTAAGTGATGTGGCAACTATTACACCCGGCACCACCTACGGCGAAAATGATGATATAGGCGCAATACCCATGCTTTCGGTTACGGCCAATCTTAACAATAAAGACCTGGGCACGGCAACCAGCGATGTACAAAAGGCCATCAATTCGTTAGGTAAATTACCCCGGGGCTTAACTGTAGAAACACGCGGGTTAAGCCAAACTTTAACTGATACCTTAGATAGCCTGCAAACCGGTTTACTGGTAGCGGTTATTGTTATATTTTTAATGCTGGCTGCTAACTTCCAATCGTTCAAAATGTCGTTCGTGGTATTATCAACGGTACCCGCGGTATTATTTGGTTCATTGTTTTTGGTTAAGTTAACAGGGGCAACCTTAAACCTGCAATCATACATGGGTATGATCATGTCGGTAGGTGTTTCCATATCAAACGCGGTGCTATTAATAACCAACGCCGAAGAACTGCGCAAACATAACGGCAACGCGTTAAAATCAGCCCGCGAGGCCGCTGCCCTGCGGGTAAGGCCCATTTTAATGACCAGCTTAGCCATGATAGTGGGTATGATACCTATGGCATCGGGCTTAGGCGAGGGCGGCGATCAAACATCGCCATTAGGCCGTGCGGTAATTGGCGGTTTATTTGCCTCAACCTTTGCTGCCCTGTTAATATTACCATTGGTTTTTGCCTGGGTACAAGGCAATACCACCACCGATTCTGTTTCATTAGACCCTGAAGATAAAGAAAGTAAATTCTATGTCCCTTTGCACCATCATGAATATCCTGAAAAATAGATCAATTAACGTTGTGGCCCTGGTGGCCATAAGCGTAAGCTTGTGGAGCGCCTGCGGCTCTGATAAGAAAGAGAAAGCAGACCAGGCCCAGGAACAGCAGCAGGAAGCCGCTGTGGAAGATCCGGCTGTGCAACTGGCGCCCGTTATAAAAGGCAAGCTAAGCACAAGCATTGCCGTACCAGGCGAGTTGATACCTTACCAACAGGTTGACTTGTATGCCAAGGTAAACAGCTATGTAAAAAAACTATTGGTTGATATTGGCTCACAGGTACACCAGGGGCAATTATTGGCAACTTTAGAAGCGCCGGAGATCAACTCGCTGCTATTGGAGGAGGAGTCAAAAATAAAACAGCAACAGGCCGTGTATTATGCCAGCAAGGCAACTTACGACAGGTTGTATAATACCAGTAAAACCCCCGGCACTGTATCGCAAAATGATTTGGAACAGGCCGAGGCTAAAAAGAACTCAGACCTGGCTAATGTAGAGGCCGCACAATCAGCCTATAAAGGGGTGGCCGCTAACGTGGCTTACCTGGAGATAAGAGCACCGTTTGACGGGGTGATAACCACGCGTAATGTAAATTTGGGCGCCTACGTTGGCCCCGGCGGTAAAAATGCCGACCCTCTTTTTGTGATACAGGATCAAAACAGGCTGCGCCTGGTGGTTTCTGTCCCCGAAGCTTATACCAGCGCTTTAAGCAATAAAGACGAAGTTAGTTTTAGCGTACGCTCATTACCGGGACAGGTATTTAAGGCACAGGTTAAACGCCTTGCCGGCGCACTGGATGAAAAGCTACGGTCGGAACGGTTGGAAATGGATGTTTATAACACCAAAAAGGAGCTATTGCCCCACATGTATGCCGATGTAAACGTACCCGTGCCATCAAACGACAGCACTTTCATAGTGCCTAAAACAGCGGTGGTAACTTCAACCGAAAAGGTATTTGTAGTGCGGGTGACCAATCATCACGCCGAATGGGTAAACGTGCAAAAAGGACTTGAATCGGGCGATAAGATAGAGGTATTTGGTAAACTAAAGGCCGGTGACCAGGTAGTTAAAACAGCCACTGATGAGATAAGGGACGGTTCGCCTGTGAAGGACGGCGATGCCGGGGCAAATACGCCCGCTGCCAAAAAGGACAGTACCGGGAACAAGAAACCCTAGTTATTGCAATTTATTTAAAATACCAACACCTAAAGCAACGGTACTTGCTGTGGCGTTTGACAACACAATAACAGCCAGGTTTTTCTCTTTATTAAAAGCTAAAAAGCTACTGCTGCCGTAAGTGTCACCATCGTGGAAGTAGTAATTAATGCCATTTACCAATATAATATGCCAGGCCAGGCCTAATTTAGGCTCTTTGGTAAACGTTATTTGATGCGTTAACTTAAGGGCTTTGGCAAGGGGCGTTACCCCGTTATCATTCAGGTTGGCCCTGGCATACAGTAACAGGTCATCAACAGTTGAATGTAATGCGCCGCATGATGCCAGCGCGTTAAAATCCCAGGGCAGGGTTTGCTGGCCATTATCATTATAAACCGGGGCAAAGCGCATTTTAATCAACGGGTATAAATGCTGCAATGTGTTTTTCATCCCTAACGGATTGCATACCATTTGGGATGCCATTTCTTCAAATGATTTGCCGCTTATTTGTTCTAAAATTGTGCCCAGCAAGCCAACGGCCAGGTTTGAGTACGCGTACTTTTCGCCCGGTTTAGTAATTAACCGGCAGTCTTTCAAATAGGCAAACAGCAATTGTTTAGTGTAATTAGCATACGGGTTTAACGGATCATAGGGCTTTTGATCAGCAAAGTTAGCGGGCAACGTAGGCAGGCCCGATGTATGGTTAATTAAGTTTACAATAGTAACATTTTTGAGTTCGGGGTTGGCAGCTATCGAATCGGGCAGGTATTTGGTTACCGGGTCTGTTAGCTTGATCTTACCTTCATTTACATAAGTTGCTAAAATTGCAGCCGCAAAAGTTTTGGTGATTGAGCCTATCTCAAACAAAGTTTCGGCAGTAGGCAGTTGCCCGCTCCCTTTGGTTGTTTCGCCATAATTATACAGGCTTACGCGCCCATTTTTGAGCACGCCTATACTTAAACCAACGGTATTTATTTTTTGTATATAAGTACGGGCCACCGAATCAACCTTTTTATCCTGTACCGATCTCATCGGGTTTGAAGTTGCAACCGCGACAAGTTTATCAACAGGTTCAATTTTAAATGGCTTAAAATAAAACAGGTCGAGTTTGTCGTTTTCGTCAAGGCTTATCAGTACCTGCATCACCAGCACCTCAAACTGTACCTTATAAGTGGCGGTTTTGTTATTAATAAAGCTTAGTAATGAAGTTTTTCTTATTTCACCCAGCGGAAAAAGCTGTTCTGTGGCAATGCTACGGAACCTCTCAGGACTTAAAGTTTTTTTAAACTGGTCGCCAGCAAGCGCGTAAATTGCATCTGCGTCCTTTGTTTTGAGGTATTGGCCAACCAATTGAAATATCGAATCTGTTTTTAGCTGTTGTCGGCTTTGGGCTATCGTGTTTATAGACGTCAATGTTATTAAACCAAAAATGATGATAGAAAAAACGAACTTTGACTGCATAGCTAAATGTATCAAATATAAACCCAAAAAGGAAGAGTTTATTGTCGGAGGCAAACGGATTAAAACAATTCGTTTTGAGTCATTTGATGACCTGAGCAAATTCATTATAGGAGACCCCAATGGAGCCTAAAACACTTTTTAGTGTTGTCTATAAACACGCGACTCCTCCGGAGTCCGGCTATTGATTGTCAAATAGGTTTTAACTCCAGCGGAGTTTCGTGTTTATAGAAAAATCCAAACAATTAATTGGGCTCCGTAGGCGCCCCGTCTTACGGTTTAAGCTATTTTTAATGCGTTTGCCATAACCCCAATATATAGCCATTACCTATAATAAAATTTATGCTAAATTTATCTGCCAATAACTATCCAACAGGATATAAACCAATAACCTCCATGAAAAAACTCCTTAATGTATTTACCGCGCTGTTAATGGTATGCCCATTTTTAACCGTGGCCCAAACCGGTAAGGTTTATGATAACTTAACGGTACCCAGTAAAATATTAAAAAGCGAACGCAAATTTGCCATATACCTGCCGCCCGATTATGAAACATCAGACCGCAGCTACCCGGTATTATACCTGCTGCATGGCGCGGGTGACGACCAAACCGGTTGGGTGCAGTTTGGGGAGGTATTGAATATTACAGATAAAGCCATAAAAGACGGCAGGGCAACACCCATGATCATTGTGATGCCCGATGCCAATACAGGCCGCCGTGGTTATTTTAATGATATTAAGGGGGATTGGAACTATGAAGATTTCTTTTTTAAGGAACTGATGCCCTATGTGGAGAAAAAGTACCGTGTTAAAAGCGAAAAGCGTTACCGCGCGGTTGCCGGTTTATCAATGGGTGGGGGTGGCAGTTTTATATACGCGCTGCACCATCCCGAATTATTTTCATCGGCCTGCCCTTTGAGCGCGGCTGTTGGGCCGCTTACATTGGATGATGCCCGTGAGTCGCTTAATAGAACCAACCCCAACCTTCCCGATTCCGTTATTAGCCGGTATTATAATCAACAAAGCGTTTTGGCTTTAATGAATAATATGCCCGATAACCAAAAAAAGGCGGTACGCTGGTACATTGACGATGGCGACGATGATTTTTTATATGAAGGCAATTGCCTGGTACATATTGCTATGCGGAAAAAAGAGATACCGCATGAATTTCGCATCCGCGATGGCGCGCATACCTGGACCTATTGGCGCGAATCGTTGCCTAATGTGCTGGAGTTTGTATCGCAGGCATTTCATCAGTATTAAACTGTAATAAACAAGCTTAATTAAACAGGGGCTTGTTTACCTGTATCCCTTGCTTTGCAGTTCAAATAACTCCGCGTAGCGGCCGCCTTTTAGCAATAATTCGTTGTGACTGCCTATTTCAACGAGCTCGCCTTTTTCTAATACTAAGATCCTGTCGGCCATACGCACGGTACTAAAACGGTGCGAGATCAATACGGCAGACTTATCTTTTGTTAATTCGGCAAAGCGTTGAAATACTTCATATTCGGCACGGGCATCCAGGGCAGAAGTGGGCTCATCCAAAATTAGCAATTGCGCATCGCGCATATAGGCCCGTGCCAGCGCTACCTTTTGCCATTCGCCGCCTGATAGTTCAACACCATCTGCAAAGCGTTTGCCCAATTGCTGATCATAGCCGTCGTGTAATTTTGCTGCCAAAACGTTGGCCAGGCTTTGTGTTGCAGCCGTTTCAATAAGCGGCCTGTTATTTTGCTGTCCGATATTTCCAACGGCAATATTTTGAGCAAATGTCATCTGGTAACGCAAATAATCCTGGAAGATGACACCTATGTTCAATCTAAGATCGGTAAGATCGTACTCGCGCAAGTCAATACCATCTAACAATATTCGCCCTTCGGTGGGGTCATACAGCCGGGCTAATAATTTTACCAGTGTTGTTTTGCCTGCGCCATTTTCGCCTACCAACGCCAATTTTTCGCCGGCATGCAGGGTGAAGTTTAAATGCCGGTTTGACCAATTGTCGGAATTTGCATACCTGAACCCCACATTTTCAAAAACAAAACCTTGCTTAATGATTTTTGGAAATAAAACGGGATTAGGCGTGGTTTTTATTTTTGGTACAATATCAAAGAAGTCAAAAAAATCGCGTAAGTAAATTGCCCCCTGTGATACCGAAGTAAAACGGGTTAAAATACCTTCAAGCAAACTGCGTAATTGCCTGAATGACCCCGCCAGGAAGGCCAGTTCGCCAATGGTTACACCACCGGTTACCGTACGTATGATTATTACTATATAAGCGGCATAATAACCTACGCTGCCCAGCATAGCAAAAAGCGCCCCCCATACAGATCGTTTAATGGATAACCGTTTATTATCCAGGTAAAATTTATTGGACAGTTGCCTGAAACGATCAATAATAAACCCCGACAGATCAAATGTTTTTACCTCTTTGGCTGTTTCATCACTTGCGCCCAGGTAACGGATATAATCCAGTTCGCGGCGTTCGGGCGTTTGCCCGCGGGTAAGCGCATAAGTTTGATCATTAAAGTACGATTCCCCTAAAAACGCCGGAATTATAGCGATCAATAACAATATAATAAGCCAGGGGTTAAAGGTCATTAAACCAACAGCCAGGAAACCCATGGTGATAAGGTCCTGTACCTGGCTCATTACCTGCGACAGTAATATGGTACGGCCCACTGTTTGCTGGCGGGCACGCTCCAGCTTATCATAAAATACGGAGTCTTCAAACTGGTCGAGGTCGAGTGTAGCGGCATGTTCCATGATCTTGATAGACGTATGGTTGCTGAACAGGTCGCCAAGCAAACTATCCATTAAGGTTATAGCCCGACTAATAACATCCGAAAAAATGGCTAACCCAAATTCAAGGCCTACCAGTTTCCATAAATGAAGCGTGTTTGCATTATGGGTATGGCTTAATAAAACAACCTGGTCAATAATTAATTTACCTACATACAATAAGGCAACCGGTATTGCCGACCGTATGATGCGCAGCAGGGAATTTACTGCCGTCATTACCGGACTGGTGTTCCAAACAAGTTTAAAAAAGGCAGGCAGGTTGCGCAACGCGCCCATGCGCTCCTTTAAGGTTAAAGGTTCAATACGTGTATTCTTAGGCGGACGATTATTCAACAGGATTTTTTTAACTGTAAAAATAAGTATTGCCTGTTTATAAATGTTGCTTAGCCAAACTTATGACAAAGGATAAACACAGGAGGTATTGGAAAATCGCTTTTAGAGCCTGTCGCCTCTTTTACCCTATCTTCATCCTTTTTCTCTGTGTTCTTCGTGCCTTCACTTGGTGACCTTTGTGGTTAATTTAACCACAAAGTGCGCAGAGAATTTACACAGAGAGCACTAAGGCCAAAAATTATTTGTACTCATTTTGCTGAATTGGTTTTTGATACAGCCTCTTTTCCAAATTACCTTTTTGTATTGGTATTATTCAATAACCGGTAACTCACTAATTCTGTCCATCGGGCATTGGCGGGGCGGTAGTATGCCAATACCTGATAATCATTTTCGGTTTCAAAGTAGGAGCCTTCCAGTAAAATATCATCGGGTTTACCGGTCGCGTTGTCAACCCAAACATATTGATAATCGTAAACGCCCTGCTTTAAAAACAGGCTGGTAAAAAAACGGCTCTTAATAGGTTCAAAGTCCATTTTGCTGCGGGCGTCAATTTTGTAGTCGTTAAACTTGCCTACAATGTAAGCCGTGCCTTCTTTGTTGGTTTTGTTGGCGGCGAGGCTGAAGTAAACGTGTGTATAATCCGCATCCCGTTTCGGGTCGCTCCCATCAGTGTTCAGGATAAAGAAATTACCGTCATTATCATACTGAAAAGAGTAGTTGCGGGCGTTACGTTCAGGGTCGCCCAATAAAACCACGGTATAAGCCGTATCATGGTAGATATGCGAGATACGATCTGAATTTAACTTCAGCGTACGGGTATCAAAATGCCTGAACTCGTTCCTGCCCGGAAAATCGTTTATGCTTAAATCGTTATAAATTAATTGCGAACCCTGGATATAAGTAGGCTGCGTGGTCATCATACCTGTTTCCCAGCGCGCGTTCTGCATTACAAACACCCGGATATCGGTACTTGGGTTTTGAACCGGCAATGCCCCATAGTTTACCTGGAAATTTATTTTTTGATTGGTTTGCCGGTTGGAGAGGTTGGTGGAAGCGATAATATCAGCACTCAATGAAATTTTTGAACCTACTACAAACAACCGCCGGGTCAATATCATTTTAGACTGGTCGCCGTCTTCATAAACCTTTAAAATATAATTGCCCGAAATTTTTGGGGCGATGTTATCATTAGGCAATTTGAGTTCATAATGGGTGTATTTTTGAATAGTGCCCGATGAATAAGTATAATCCAATATCCGGTCTTCTGTGAAGCTCTGTAGATAGTCGGCCGTTGATAGGTTGGATGAGTTCCAGTTTTCATTGCAATGCTCTATGGTGTAAAAATAGTTGCGGTTGCCGCCACGCAGGTCATCAAATGCTAATTGCACCTGGTCTTTTGATTTTAAATTTATTGCCGGAAATGAGGCTTGTTTGGCGGTATTGTAAAACTCAACGCTTTTAATGGCGAAGTTAAAAACGTTGTTATCGTAAGGGGTTTGGGCTTTAACATTTAAGGCCAATAGTAGGAGCGGCAGTAGCAGGATATAGGTGGTCTTCCTCATGGTGTAATAATTGTAAAAAACGATGCTATTCGCTACATATTGTCTGAATCGCTGAGTGATCAGATTAGACTTATTGGTATGATTATTTGATTCACGAACATATTTACAAAAAAGGAAATCTGCGAAATCCAATAATCAGCTTAATCAGCGGTTCAGACAATTACCCTTCCAATTCCAAAATCTGCTCGGCCAGGGTTTCCCATTTTTGCTGAACTTGTTTTAGTTCGGCTTGTTTTTGGGTGTAGGCCGTGTTGGTTTCTTTTAGTTTAGCCGCGTCTTTATAAATGCTGTCATCAGCCAGTTTAGCTTCCAGTTGCTTTACGGTTTTATCCAGTTCGGCAATTTGCTCTTCCATTTTTGAAAGATCCTGGTTTAGTTTTTTTAGCTGCTGAAACTTATTCTCTGAGTGCTGTTGTTTAACCGGCTCAGGCTTCTTTTCCTCTTGTTTTGGCTTAGGTGCAGGCGGCGCCAATTTAGGCTCTAACTTGCGTTTAGCAAACCATTCATCATATTCAGCATAAGTACCCGGGTATTGTTTGATCTTTTGATCTTCAATAAACCAGATCTTATTGGCTACGTTATCCAGGAAATACCTGTCGTGCGATACCACTATCACTGTGCCTTCATATTGCTGCAACGCCTGTATCAATATGTTTACTGATGCCATGTCCAGGTGATTGGTAGGCTCATCCAGTACCAGGAAGTTAGCATCCGCAGTTAAGGCTTTAGCTAAAGCCACACGCGATTTCTCGCCACCCGATAGTACCTTTATCTTTTTAAATACATCATCACCGGTAAATAAAAACGAACCTAATATCGAACGTAGTTCAGTATCGGTATGTTTTGGCGCGAATGATTGCAGCTCCTGTAAGATCTGATGCTCTAAGTGCAAGCTTTCTAACTGATGCTGCGCGAAGAAAGTTTGAGTTACATTATGACCGGTTACGGCTGTACCTTCAAACTCTTTATCGGCACCGGCAACAATACGCAACAGGGTTGATTTACCCTTGCCATTGGCTCCTATCAGCGCAATTTTATCACCTTTTTCAATAATTGCTTCGGCGTCATCCAAAATATCGATAGCAGGATATTTTTTGGTAATATGCTCCAAAGTACTTACGTG
>Ga0206890_1378_pt1 | contig 9762 bp, 9 predicted proteins | sample Alteio_BWOrgHeat_58_FD_152960 | JGI IMG/M metagenome (GOLD analysis project Ga0206890, IMG submission 152960) | Enriched cells from forest soil in Barre Woods Harvard Forest LTER site, Petersham, Massachusetts, United States - Alteio_BWOrgHeat_Nextera6 ... | reverse complement strand
AACGTCATTGATAATAATGCTACCTTTCGAACACGTTTCTGCGCCGGCAAGCACATTAAGCAAAGTTGTTTTTCCGGAACCATTCGATCCAATAACGACCACGAATTCCCCTTTGTTGATCACTAAATCAATATGCTGTAAGGCTGTCACCTCACTGGGTTGCCCCTTATTGAAAATTTTGTATACACTCTTCAATTCAATCATGATGCCTTCCTGGATATTATTTTAAGACGTGGAATGCTCACTACGAGCAGCACAAAAACAGATGTTACCAGTTTTAGCAAATTTGGGTCAATGCCAATAGTCAGTGTAAAGGCAAGCACAAGTTGGAAAATAATACTTGCGGCCAGCACCATCCCAATCTGCCCATAAACAGATCTTATGTTTCCCCATTTGATCAATGCATCACCTATTAATACGGAACCCAAACCTGTAATCACGATACCTATGCCCATATTTATGTCAGTGAAATTTTGGTATTGCGCTACGAGGAACCCGCTCAAAGCCGTCAGGGCATTAGCAATAGCCAGTCCCAATATTTTCATCGCGTTATTATTGATTCCCAGTGCTCTTGCCATTGTTGGGCTGTTGCCGGTGGCCCGCATAGCAATGCCGAAATCAGTTCTTAAAATATAACCAATGATGGCCACTAAGAAAATGATACAGAGCAGCACGATGATAAATTCATTATAAATGTGGTTAGAAAAGAAATGTATCCCGGAGAACAGGGTAGCGACATTTATCAGCGGCACGTTGGAACGGCCCAAAATGATCAGGTTGATAGAGTAAAGGCCTGTCATAGTCAATATTCCGGCCAGCAGTGGCTCCACGTTGAGTCTCGTATGAATCAGGCCTGTTATGGCTCCTGCTGCCGCGCCCGAAAGTATGATAATCGGCACCACCAATGCTATCGGCCAATGATTGGTGAGCAATACGGCTGTAACAGCTGCGCCAAGTGTATAACTTCCGTCAGTGGTAATATCCGGTATATTGAATATTTTCATGCTGATAAATATGCCCGTTGACATCGACGAAAGACACAGGCCAAGCATGATTGCCGTTATATAAAATTCCATTAGGGATGTTGACAAAATAAGTTACATAAGTTATGCGAAGTTATTATTTGCTTTTTCAAGGCGCAAAATCTGCGAATATTAAAATATTTAAAGACTTTTGCAATGCCGAAAAAACGAATAAGAATAAGCAGAAGTGTGTAAGTTATTTTGTCAACATCCCTTATTTCACCGCTTCAAAATTTGCAGGGATCGCAATATTAAATCTTTTCGCCGCTTCCGGGTTGAAAACTCTTTTTCTCAAACGCACCATTTCCCAGTGAAGACTATTACTAGTCTTGTCCTTCAGAAATTGAGCTGCCTGCTCTCCTGCCTGGTATCCCCATCGATAAATATCAGCCCCGTAAGCCGCTACTGCGCCCCGGGCTACTAAGCCGGATTCGCTCGTAAATACCGGCACACCCGCGTCATTACAACTCTGGATAATTGTTTCAAAAGAACTGAATATTGTGTTGTCCGGGATGGCAAAAAAAGCATCAATATTCCTCGATAACAACGATGCAGTAACTAACTTCACATCTGCTGAATTATTTACGGGCAGTGCTTCCAGTTCCACATGATACGATATGGCCAATTGTTCGATACGTGTCAATGCCAACGCTGATTGGGGCTCCGATTGATTATAAAGCATTCCTATTTTCAGCCTGCCGCTTTTAGTGGCTATCAGCCTGGGTACCATGGAAAAAGAGGTATCGATATAGGCCAGTGATTCTCCCACACCGAATAGATTCGCCGGGCCATTGCCCAGGCCATCAGTCACATGCATCAGGGAAGGCTCCGGTGCCACCATCATAAATACAGGAATTTCTTTGGTATTTTGGATAGCTGTGATAGTACTCAAAGAAGAATTAGCAGCAATCAGCGTCACTCTTTGCGAGATAAAATATTTAATAGCCAGCGTCAGCTTTGGAATATCTCCCTGTGCATTACGGTAAACCACTTCTATTGTTTTTTGATCTTCAGAAAAGCCGTTTTTCTTAAGGGCGTCAAAAAATCCTTGCTTCGCCTGCGACAACGTATTGTCCTCAAAAGCATCGGCAAAACCAATAACCGGGATTTCCCGCCTGGTGTTGGTGTTACAGGCGGTTATCAATAAAAGCAGTATAAAGCCGGGTAAAATTATTTTCACGCACCGGAATATCTCCATGATTTTTCAAATTTAGTGATTTCTCAACGGCAATACAACCATAAACACTATTCTTGTAAGCTATTTCCCATATTCCAATCAAGGTAACGACAGCCCCCTCAAAATTAATTATTTGTTAAAACTAAAAAATATAATTAGAATATTATTATTATTTTTGTAATTTTATAGAAATTAACTGCCACATGAAAAACCGCCCGCCTGAACATAAAATTTGTCCATCCGATAGATATCAGAGCTATCGGGATGAAAAATCAAAATTGTCGGCAAGACGGGGAAAAACTTTCACTTTGAAAAAATATAGGGAAAACTCGGGTTGTGGCTCCACGATTATCTTGCATGTCCCGCTTATTACGCGGAGCAATACACAGAGTTTTGTGGCATTTTAAACGATCGAAACCCTGGTTTTCAAATTTCTTTTTTAAAAAAGACAAGTTTGGTCATGTTTATAATAAAATATACCTTTAAAGTAATTGATAATCAATACTATAAAAGTTAATTTTAATTTTATTTCGCAAAAAAAGTCATGTAGGACTACCATAAAAGTCATGGAAAACCCAAAATTAGTCATGGAAGAATGTCGCTTTTTCTGCATAAAGTCAACCCGGGTCAACCTCCCTCGCCTGCCAAGTTGTTAGTGGGGAAAGTACTAGCACATTAAGGGCCCGCAAAAAAACCACTTTAGTAAAATGTTCGGAAAAGATTGGGGAAAAGGATAGGTAGTCCATTAACCATTAACCATTAACCATTGACCATTAACCATTAACCATTAACCATTATTATGACAACTTTATGAAAGATACTAAGTACAGTTTAATCCATTAGATATTACTTTTGGAGCAATAAGGAACATTGTCACCGTTCCTAACACTCAAAATCTCACAATTAATGAAAAATATTTCCGTTTTAAGTACGCTCTCCGTTGTCGCTGTTTCCGTTCTTTTTAGCTGCAATGCGCCAAACAATAAAAATACGGGCTCAACAAACGCCGCCGTCGAGGTGCCTTCCACCCCTGGTGGAATTAAGATCGCTTATGTGAACATTGATACCTTGGAAGCCAACTATGAGTTGCTCAAAACCAAAAGAGCAGACTTTAGGCAGCGCCAGGAACAAATGGAAAGCGAATTGCAGCGCTCTTACCAGCAAATGCAGAGCGATGCGGATGAGGTGCAGAAAAAGGCCCAGGCCAACAACCTGACGCAAACAGAGTATGAAAACGCACAAAAACGCCTGATGCAGATGCAGCAAAGCCTGGAAACCCGTAAGCAGTCCCTTACAGACCAATTGGTCAAAGAACAGGATGAATTTAATAAAGATCTGAAAATGCGCCTGGATGCCTTCCTTGAAGAGTATAACAAAACAAAGCATTATGACTACATCCTTTCATACACAGCTTCCGGGTCTGCGATATTGTATGCAAATAAGCAATTCGAAATTACAAAAGATGTCGTCGACGGCATGAACGCGAAAGCAAAGGATGATGCGAATAAGAAAAATAAGTAGTATTTTTCGGGGAACGTTGACAAAAATAAGTTCTGCAAGTTGGCGGAGTTATTTTTCTTTTTTACAAGGCGTAAAATCTGAGGATAGTGAACTATTTAAAGACTTTTACAACGAAGTAAAAATGAAAAAGAACGAGCCTGATTGCGGAAATTATTTTTGTCATCATTCCTAAAACTCCACACAATTGGAAAACAACACATCCGGAATTTCCGGTAACAAAGGTTCATTCGTACGCTCCCTGACTTTGCTTGATGGGATTCTCCTCGTATCCGGTTCCATGATCGGTTCGGGCATATTCATTGTCAGCGGCGACATCGCCCGGCAAGTAGGCAGCGCAGGTTGGCTGATCGCAGTGTGGTTGCTTTCCGGGTTTATTACGTTGGCAGCCGCAGTTAGTTACGGAGAGCTGAGTGGCATGTTTCCCAAAGCGGGCGGCCAATACGTCTATTTGCGTGAAGCCTTTGGCAAATTATATGGGTTTCTGTATGGTTGGTCATTTTTCGCGGTTATTCAAACAGGCACCATCGCGGCAGTAGGCGTAGGTTTTGCAAAATTTACCGGCTACCTTATACCAGCGCTGGGAGATGGGAATATTCTCTTTGGCGATAAGAACGGGTTTAATATTTCTGCCGCGCAGCTATTGGGCATTGGCATCATCTTCCTGCTTACTTTTTTAAACACGCTGGGTATTAAAAACGGTAAATGGATACAGTTCTTTTTCACATTTGCTAAGCTGGCGGCAATGGGTGCGCTGATCTTGTTTGGTTTTCTTTGGTTTAAAGATCACAGCATTTGGCACTACAACTGGACGGATGCCTGGATGGCCAGAACCATTACCATAAAGCCTGACCTTATCACCCATGAAAGCCTTATTGGTTTGGCTATAGTAGGGCCTTTATGCGCGGCAATGGTGGGTGCATTATTTTCCAGCGATGCGTGGAACAATGTAACCTTTATTGCAGGTGAAATAAAGCGCCCCGAGCGCAATATAGGCCTGAGCCTGTTGATAGGCACAGTAATAGTAACGGTGATATATGTTTCCATGAACCTCATGTACCTCAATGTAATGAGCATACCGGAGATCGCAGGTGCACCGCAAGACCGGATAGCGCTTGCCGCAGCTTTAAAGATATTCGGGAGCACAGGTACAATTTTTATTGCGCTGATGATCATGGTATCTACCTTTGGCTGCAATAATGGGCTCATACTTTCCGGCTCTCGTGTGTATTATACCATGGCAAATGACGGACTGTTTTTTCCATCGGCCGCTAAGCTGAACAAAAAGGGGGTGCCGGGCAGCGCCTTGTGGATGCAGTTTATTTGGGCCTCTGTATTGTGCCTCAGCGGCAAGTACGGCGACCTTCTGGACTTTATCATATTCACCGTGCTGCTCTTTTACATACTTACTATAGCCGGCATTTTCAAGTTGCGTATGACGCACCCCGATGTGCCGAGGCCTTACAAAGCATTTGGGTATCCTGTCATTCCGTTGCTTTATATACTGCTGGCAAGCACTATTTGTATGGTATTGCTGGCCTACAAGCCGCGTTACACGTGGCCGGGCCTTATCATAGTGCTTATTGGTATACCCATATATTATATTTTAGAAAGAAGAAGCAAAAAGACAAATGAATAAAGCCGAACTGCAAAAAATATTTGATGATATGGACGGCCTGCAGGTAGTTGTGGTGGGAGATGTGATGCTGGATAACTACTGGTGGGGTAATGTCGAAAGAATATCGCCGGAAGCCCCCGTGCCTGTCGTTTCGCTTGTACGCAGGGAAAGCAGGCTCGGAGGGGCCGCAAATGTGGCGCTCAATTGCCGTGCGCTTGGAGCCAGGGTTACCCTCGCAAGCATTGTGGGCGATGACAGCGAAGGTCTGGCAATAGTAAAATTAGCAGGGGAAGCGGGAATAGATACAAGCCTCGTAGCAACGAGTTGGCGGCGTCCTACTACTACCAAAACCCGCGTGCTAAGCCGCAGCCAGCAGTTAGTCCGCATCGATGATGAAGTTACCGATGAGTTGCATAGTGACGAGGAACATCCCTTTATTGACATGGTGCTTAAGTATTTGCAGCAAGCGAAACCACATGTTCTGATTTTTGAGGACTACAACAAGGGGTTGCTTAAAGAAAATGTGATCAAGCGTATCATGGCGCATTGCAAAGAAATAGGCATAATCACCTCCGTTGATCCTAAAAAGAAAAATTTTCTGTCCTACAAAGGTGTAACTATTTTCAAACCCAATCTAAAGGAAGTAAGAGAGGGGCTGAACCTGGCTTTAGAGCAAATTGATGAGAAGGAATTAAATGGCGTACACCGTAAGCTAAGCGAAATGTTGCATCACGATGTAACTTTCATAACGCTGTCGGAAAGAGGTGTATTTTATGACAATGGTTTTTCGTCTGCCATAATCCCATCGCGTATTCGTAATATCGCCGATGTATCAGGAGCGGGCGATACGGTAATCGCTACCGCATCATTGGCTTATGCACTCACAAAAGACATGAACCTGGCCGCAGAGTTATCCAACCTTGCCGGAGGAATAGTTTGCGAAGAAGTGGGCGTTGTATCCATTAAAAAAGATAAGCTTCGTAAGGAGAGTGAATTGCTCCTTTGCTAAACAGGTATTGCATCACCCTATCAACCGATTAACCAATCAACCAATCAACCAATCAACCAATCAACCAATCAACCAATCAACCAATCAACTAATCAACAAATCAACTAATCAACCAGTCAACCAGTCAACACCCCTACCTTGTTATAAGCAGCTTGTTATAAATCCTTCCGGTATTTGTGGTTACTATCGCATAGTAGATTCCCGTTGCAAGGTTCTGCGGTAATTGGATGATTGACTGTCTTAAAGTAGCTGTCAAAACAACCTCGCCATAGAGGTCTATCAAAGTAAGTACATCGGTACTCGCAGCGCCCTTTACCTGTATGTAGTCCTTTGCGGGGTTTGGCATTATGGTGATGTTATTTTCATTGATCACCGCTACACTCAACCGAGCCTGTGTGCAAAACGAATCTGAACATACAAGTCCGTTTTTTCGGTATGACGTCACATACAGGCATGGGTTGTAACTTTCTGCGTTAGGATATATATGAAATGGGCTCTTCTGGGTGGAAGTATCATTAACCCCAGATGCAGCATCTCCGAAATTCCATTTCCAAACCAGTGAATCCTGGCCATAAGAGGTAGACTGGTTAGTAAAAAAAACCTTATGCCCTGTGTGGGCAATACTATCTGTAAAAAATGCAGTAAAATTGCCACAGAGCGGATTGGTAAATGCGAGGTCACTGATCACTACCGCTCCTGCGCCCGTTTTATTGAACTTAAACCGGATGTACCGCACCTTGGTTTTATCAATACCAGTGAACGTACTTAGCGGAATACTGATCGTGTTAAACACTTCCTTGGGCAGGTCTGTCGGTTGTGTTCCGGGCTGGTAAAACAATGAATGAGTATGGTTACCAACTACCTGGTTGCTAGTATCCCCTATCGAATCTACAAGTTGAACCGTAAAGTTCACATTAGTGTCGGTTGTAGTTTCCTTAAAGTCCTCAGACGCCCTGAATTGCAGGGTCAGATAGGGTGTCAGGTTTTGGTAAGCAACAGGCAAAGCATTTTGGTACCACTCGGCGCTGTCACTCCATCGCATACGCATTTGTCCTAACCCCGCAATTGTTGCAGTTCCTCTGTGGGGCAATTGGTCATTGGATACCCCTGCATCACAGGTAGCCATGGTAAGGCCACCGCCGCAGATCGCGGATGACACAAGTCCGGTTTCAGTTACAGCACCTTCAAGTGTATTAGTAGTAAGCCTGTCCAAACTATCTGTCCGGTTCACATCCAATCTGTCTGCGCGGGCAGGATGATACGATACAAATACCTGCGAAGAGTCGAGCATTGATGACGCAGGCGGAATAATATCGCTGACCTGCAAAATAGGATTAAATTGAGTTTCATGGCCAATATATATACGATAGAAAGCGGCAAGATATGCGGTGAGCGCGGCTTGCTGTGTCGTGGTGTCCAGGCGTTTGGTGCCTGGGGCGCTCGGGCCGCATTGCGGGTCGGTGGAACTGAAACCATAAAGCCAGTCATCAGCGCCGCCGGCAGGGTACAAATAGGGCGTCCAAACTGTATTGAAGAAATCATGATCAGCCCCCATAAAGAGTATAGTATGTTTCGGTGCCTCATCATTGGTATCATTATACCGGGCATCGTCGTAAAAGTGAACTCCTTCCAGGTCAGAAACATCTCCGTCACAATAAGGAGCTACATCCAACAACGGAATGCCATTGAGTACATGTCTGAAGAAATCAACGGGCGCCAATGTAAGAACAGCCTTGATTCCATAGGGGCTTCCTAATGATGCATTGTATTGCGCATTATAAATAACCCCTTCCCCGCCACGCGAATGCCCCATGGTGCCAATATTTCTCATATTCAGCTTCCCAATAAATAAAGTATCGAAAGGCGCACCGCCAACAGTATTCCATGTATTCCAAAGGTCTAAATGATGTTGTACTAACACGCCGCGGGCATTCATACCATCATCTGGCAGTGTGTTATCGATCGCATTAATGGCATTGGCAGATATGGAGATGACAATATACCCATGGCTCGCCATATTGCGCGCCAGGTAGTCATAGCCTTCGTAACTGGTAATGGACTGCCAGCCCGTGGGGCATGGCCACTCCAGGGCCGTGGAAGAGTCTGAAGTCTCCCAACATGTGGAATGCCTGCCGTGTAAAAACAATAGTACAGGGTAGGGACCGGTACTAAGATTCGTCGGGAAATGCACGGAGCCGCACACTTCCATATTAGCGGGAAATGCCGCTGCTGGTGGTGGTGTATAAGCAAGGTCGCCGAAATTGTACTCCAGCTTAGAAACCGCATAGGGCCCTGGAATTCCAGGGTCAGGAGTGGTTTGCGCAACTCCCCTGGACGAGCCCGCGCAAATAAAAAAGGAAACACACAAAAGATATTCTAAAATATTTTTCTTATTGGTCATAGCCGGGTGATTTTATAGTGGTGGTTATGAAAACCGGGACTTATTTAGTCAAAATATCCTTTTCGAATTTGCCAATGAACCAGCACCTGGTACTCTTGTTGGCAAGGCTTTCCAAATCCGCATCCTCGCTTACACTTCCATATGTCAGGAATACACTTTTGCCATCTGGCAGATCATTAAAATCGGTTACCGGTATTAAAAATGTAATCAATCCGGTACCCTTGCTTTTCGATTGCTCATACTGGGAAAAACCTCTGTCCCCGATATGCAATATGTACCTGTTATTACCAACTATAAACGGCTGTGATGAGCTGAGCGAATATCTTATTGTCTCTCCCTTTTGGATTACCGAAGAAATCTTTGTTTGAGCCTTCTCCTGCGCAATCAAATAAAAAGTAATGATGAGAGATAAAGTTAAAAGGATTATTTTTTTCATGATTTTCGTTTTCAATTTTAAATGTAGCTAAAATATTATTAACCGCTTGCCCATTTAAAAGCAGAGCTACTGGGCGGCAGTTTTTCAACGAAGGATATTCGATATGATCGAAACTCCGATAATTGCGGTGACAATAAAAAATAGCTTTTTCCCGAGAAGCAACCGTCGCTTCCCAATTTGACATTTTATCTGCTCCATAACGATTGGTTGTCAGCAGTCGAATAATAACCAAAGTCATCTACAGCACCGGTTGAAACGTCAGTAACGGCATAGCTCATTGTTATCGCTCCATTCTGGCCAAATGTGGGGTCTGGATGGATGAACCCTTTTCCAATAATTATTTTTCCTGAGTTCTGTTGGGAGGGAATATACAGCGTATCCACCACGGCGTATCCCACTAAACGGTTGATAGAATTATTGTAAAAATTGCTTATCGTCACGGAGTCGGCAGAGTTTGGGTTAATCATGCTTTCGATTTCAACACTATATTGTCGTGACGGTGTCAGTGTCCCTTTTTCAAAAACATCCCAGGTACCAATAAATTTGTCAATCGAAAGTGTTTGGCACCCTGTTCCTTCATA
>Ga0206890_1377_pt1 | contig 9769 bp, 7 predicted proteins | sample Alteio_BWOrgHeat_58_FD_152960 | JGI IMG/M metagenome (GOLD analysis project Ga0206890, IMG submission 152960) | Enriched cells from forest soil in Barre Woods Harvard Forest LTER site, Petersham, Massachusetts, United States - Alteio_BWOrgHeat_Nextera6 ... | reverse complement strand
ATCCAGAAACCGCCCAAAAAGCGGCGGCATTGGGTGTACGTTTTATCAATGATGTGAGTGGGGGAATGAATCCGGCAATGGCGAAATTGGCGCGCGATCACAATATATCGCTTATATGCATGCATTCGCTCACCCTGCCTGCTGACCCCGCTCATACGATTGCTCTGGACGCCGATCCAGTAGAAATAGTATTGGCGTGGGCCGGAGGGTTGCTGCAAAAACTTGAAGCGTCAGGGGTGGCGCGCGCAAATATTATCATCGATCCGGGCATTGGCTTTGGCAAAACCAAGGAGCAGTCATGGCAGCTAATCCGCCAGGTTGCGCGGCTTAAAACATTGGGCGCAGCGCTGATGGTGGGGCATTCGCGCAAATCGTTCTTATCGTTATTCAGCGATAAAAAATCCGCCGATCGCGATGCTGAGACATGCGTCGTTTCTGCCTATCTTACTTCACAAGGGGTGGATTATCTGCGGGTGCACGATATAGCAAGCCATGCAGCGATGCTACGGATCAAGGCTGCTTTATGAAGCATAACAATGCGCAGATTGAGGCGTTGCTCGGCAGGCTTGCCAGCCCAAAACTCGCCACTATCGATTTATCGCTCGCGCGGGTGAGTGCATTGCTGGGCGCTTTAGGCAACCCGCAAGACAGATTGCCGCCGGTCATCCATGTGGCAGGCACGAATGGCAAAGGCTCGCTGCTTGCCTATCTGACAGCGATTTTTCAGGCTGCAGGATATCGCGTCCATCGCTATACTTCGCCGCATCTCGTGCGTTTTAACGAGCGCATCATGGTGGCGGGCAATGATATCAGTGATGAGGCTTTGCTTCCGCTACTGGAGCGCGTATGCGCGGCAACGGCCAGTTATCCGGTTACTTTCTTTGAGGCAACCACCGCAGCGGCATTCCTGGCATTTGCTGAAACGCCTGCCGATGTCGTTTTGCTGGAAACGGGGCTGGGCGGCAGGCTGGATGCAACCAATATGGTGCAGAGTCCCATACTCACGGCAATCACTCCCATTTCCATGGATCATACCGAATATTTAGGCAATACAATTGCGGCCATTGCCGGTGAGAAAGCGGGCATTATGAAGCCGCACGTGTCTTGTGTAATCGGCCCGCAAAAAGACGAGGCGCTCAGTATGATTGAGAATGCCCATCAATGCTGTCATAGGACAACCCACTCCGTTTTCGTGAGTGTCTGCGTTATGGCATCAGCAAGCACCCGCGCTGTCTTACCCCGTAATGCGCCTGCTTTGGGATAGCGCCATTGCGGCGCAACGTCAGCCAGCGGAACCAACGCAAAATCACGGCTTAAAAGACCTGCATGGGGAATGATCAAATCGTCTTCCTCCAGCACCAAATCTCCGTAAGCCAATATATCAATGTCAATTTCACGCGGCCCCCAATGCCCCTGCGGTGTGCGGCCAAGCCTGCGTTCAATGGCCTTCACTTCCATGAGCAATGCGCGCGGCGTTAAACTGGTTTCGCCTTTGAGCGCCATATTGAGAAACGGCATGTCCCAGTGGGCAGGCGCGCCCGCAGGCAGCAGGGCCTTGCCCTCATAAACAGCAGAACATTCTATAGGGGATAAAATAGCGGCCAGTTCACGCACGGCGCGTTGCAATTGCGCTGTTCGGTCGCCAAGATTAGTGCCAAGTCCGATGATGACCATAATACTAGCGTCAGTTCAGGGCATGCCCTAGTGGAAAACGGACGGTATTAGTGGCAGAAGATCGCAGAAACGCAAGTGAAAAGCTGCGCTAGCAGGTTAAGCGGCTAGAGCATAACCCTGCGATGGCGTATTGAAGTTAAGATTGACGGATTCATGAGGAACCGTTGCGCCAAAATGGTCAGACGTTGCCATGGACCGCATTTCATGCATGAAATCACCAAGGCCCACACCCACACCCATAATCGCTTCATGTGCAGAAGCACTGAGTCCGCGCATATTAAAGCTATGCGTGGGTTCGCTGATTTCCTGGCTATGGCCTGGTGCACTTAAAGAAAGCCCAACACCTTGTTCTAACCCCTTTTCAGCAGGTTCATTTTGTGACAAGTATTTGTCTACATTGAGAAATGGCGTTATACCGCCTTTAGCAAAAACGCTAAGTATACTGGGTCTCTCAGACTCATCCTTAGTATGGCGTACTAATTCTTGTTCGTGCTGTGTTCGTTCTTGCGCCTGTTGCTCACTCTTGAGGATATTAAGCGCTTCTTGTTTGCGGTACTCCTGATCATCCTGCTGCAAACCAGCTTGTAAAAGGTCGCGGACAATTCCGCCGCGGCTTGCTGGATCACTGCCATTGGGCAATCCTGCAACCGGCAGGTCTCTATTGTTTATAGCATTCGCAATGGCTGCATTTCCATTATAAATAGAATCATCTCTGTTCACTGAAGTCCAAGGGAATACGCCTCGCAATGGCACACCTTGGAGCTGGGCATCAACTCCCTCTCCGACTGTAAATGGCACACTGGATTCCTGGATGGGTGTATATGATTGCATCATAGTGGCTTTCCTTATCTAATTAGGGTCAGTATAACTAAAATACCCTTCAATGTGTGTGAATCTTTTGTGACAATCCATCCCAAAACCCTGATTAACGGCATAGTCAAACCATCCCAAGAAGCGTTTATATCCGTGGATGAACGCGGATTCCGCTTTGGCGACGGCCTGTTTGAGACCATTCCCGTGCATGCGCGCATCCCTTATCTGTGGGGCTATCATATGGAGCGGCTCACAGCCGGACTTAAGGCGCTGCGCATTGACTGTGACGCTACCCACTTGCAACCCCAAGCCCTGCGATTGCTTGAGCAAAACAACATCACAGAAGGCGTGCTGCGCATTTCCATCAGCCGCGGCATCGGCAGCCGGGGCTATCTCCCCTTCCCTGCAACGCTTGCGCCCACTATCATCATGCAGACGTTAAACCGGCCAGCGCTGCCCAAAGAAGCGACAAAATTATGGCTCAGCGCTTACGAAAAAATCTCGCCGCGCGCGATGCCCACCGACTGCAAACTGGCGCAAGGCGTCAATGCGGCACTGGCGCGTATGGAAGCCGTTGATCACGGCTGCCATGAAGCATTGCAATGCAGTGCGCAAGGCCATATCGCAGAGGCAAGCTCCGCTAACATCTTCTGGCTTGAAGAGGGAATCTTATACACAGCCGCACTTGCAAGCGGCGCGCTTGCCGGCGTCACGCGCCGTCGCCTCATGGAACTCTCACCTTACCCTGTAAAAGAAGGTTTGTTCACACTGGACAATCTGCAAAAGGCTGAAGCCGTAATACTTACCAATGCCGCTATGGGAATTCTGGCAGTAGAGTCCCTTGCACCCCATGGATTTACCTGGACCAGCACCGCTTTAGCCACAGAGTTAAATGCCCTGCGCAATGCAGATATATTGAATAGCTTGCTCCAAGCCAAGCCGTAAGTATACTACGCGCTCTTTAAACTCATAACAGCAGGCTCCTCATGCGCAAAATTGCTCTCTTATCCGTTCTCATTCTGGTCGTTGCCGGCGGATACACCGCTTTCTGGTTTAAGAAATCCGGCGAGTTCAAGCAGATGCTGGAGCAATCGATTGCGTCGCTCAATGAACAGGCAAAAAATATCAGCAAGGATAATACCCTGCTGCGCTATGACTCCATTGACGTAAGCGGTTTTCCCTTCGCAATGACCCTGCAGGTAAAAAAACCGGTGGTGGATCTGCCTGTTGCTGCCTTCCTGCAGAAAATGCCACATGAAGTCGCCCCGATTGCGCCGGTAACCAGCGCTCCGCTTGCTCCCCCAAGCGTTACACCTTCTGCGATTGCCGCGCCCGTCACTCCCGTAACCGTTACCGCTGCCGCACCAACTGCCGTCCAAGCGCCTGCTGACTGGGTTGAAGAAATAAGCTACGGTGACAGTATTTCCGTATCAGGCAATCTTACCGGCACCCATTTCACACTTACCATGGCCGGAGATCGTACTCATAAATCGTTAGTGAACCACACGGTAAAACATACGCTTGTCAGCAGCTCCTCTTCCCCTCTGGTGTGCCATCTTGGCATAGAGCAGGCAGGCAATACATTATGGGTCATGCAGCCGATATTCACCGATCTGCCAACCTTCCTTTCCATATTCCGCTCCGCCGATTGCGACGTGCAGGGCATTACATTGAAAGATGCTGCATCCGGAACATTATTGCTGTCTGCAGATGGGTTCTCCGTCAGTGCCAGCAATAAAGCCGACGGCACCGCAAACCGGAAAATTGATTTCAAACTGGACTCCAAAAACACCAAGGCGCTGCCTGCCTTTGATGCATTGGTGAATGAATATATGTCATGGGGTTATGCTTTAAGGGGAACGCCAGACAATCTGCGCATGGCGACGCCTTTTTCAGAATACGGCGCGCAAGACCAGAAAATCGACATACATTATAACGGCCCCGCCAATGCTAAAGATTTTTCCGATCCGGCAGCTCATATGCTCTTTGACAGCGCTTTTGATGTAAAGAATGCCATGGCTAACATGCAGATGGAAATACATGTCGATACAGCGCCTCAGGGAGAAGAACGCGTAGCCTCCATAAAAGTGCATTCCGTCTCAAATGTTACTGAGCGTTATGACCAATTAATTGCCAAGCAAACGGCCCTTGCCTTTACCGAAATGATGCGGGAGGGAAAGACCGGTCAGGAGTTGCAAATACAGCAGACGCTTTTGAAGCTCGGCACACCGGAAGAACTGACGGTGGCAATGCTGCCTAAGTTTCATGAATTTGGCACGGTCAATTTTGACGTCGATGCCAATGTCAAAGGACCCAATCATGCCGAGACTTTCCTGAGACATGGCAATTTTGCACTGGATACGCTCAACTGGGTGGCAGCGCCTTACGGCCTTAAATTTAAAGGTGCGCTCAATGCAACGGCAGAAAATAAAATACCTTCAGGTGACCTGCTCGCTACTTGCATTTCCTGTGATGCGCTGATAACCGATTTTGGCAATTACGCCATGCGCATTGAGGCCATTGTCAATCGTATGACCCCCGGCAAGACGCCATATATCAACGCCGGGCTTATCAATGGCGTAAAACAATTCCTGCACGGGATTGCTGAAGACGCAAATGCAAAAGACGCGGTGATTCATATTGTCATGAAAGACAACGGCATTCTGACCATCAGTGGAAAACCCGCCATACAGGCCATGGGATTATTCGGAGCAACCATCGCTCCTTATCTGCAGCATCCTGCTGCTGCCCCAGCGCCTGCGGCCGCTCCCGTTCCTGTGGCTCCGGCAGGACAATAAACGTACAAGGGTGATAAGCGAACCGTATTTCTATATATCACCTCTTACGGCAGCCAGCATCTTGGCTGCAAATGAATCGTGCTGGGCATTGCTTTACTCAGGACAACAGCGTGAGCATACCGGGCGCTATTCCTACCTTGCGCTTTACCCGCAGGAAACGGTTTCGGGTGATGCATTTCTTGCGCTCGCAGAAAAGCTCAGCTCAGACCGCCCTGCAATGGAGAATGCCTGGGTTGGCTATCTGGGGTATGAAATGCTGCATGCGACGGAAATGCTGCCGAAAGAATCCCAAAGCTATATCACCCTCGCGGATTTATGGTTTACGCGTTTCGGATTTATCGCCTGTTTTGATCACATGGAGAAAACCGTTACTTGTTTGCGGGAACCGCATATCGCCAAGCCTGCATGGCCTGAATCCGCCTTTGAACCTGTTGCGCCCTCGGTTGCAATCGCATCACTGACCTCGCCCATCTCACGCGATGCTTATCTGACAGCAGTTAAAAACACTAAAGAAGCCATTATGAACGGTGATTTCTACCAGGCCAATATCACGCGCAAATTTACCGGCGAGTTTAGAGAAAAACCCAACCCCTTCGCACTTTTTTGCGCATTGGCGAAAGCAAGCCCCGGCGCTTACAGCGCCTATATCCAGATGCCAGATGCGGCCATACTCTCTTCAAGCCCTGAGCGGTTTCTTACCATTGATGCGCAAGGCGCCATGGAATCGCGCCCCATCAAAGGCACCGCACCGCGTCACAGCGATCCGGCAATCGATGCTTCATCACGTGCAAAGCTTGAGGCAAGCGAAAAAGATCGGGCAGAAAATCTCATGATTGTTGATCTCATGCGCAATGATTTCTCGCGCAGCGCCACTTTCAACAGCGTAAAGGTGGAACGATTATTTGAAATATCGTCTTATGCTACATTACATCATATGGCATCAACCATCACCGCCACTAAACGAGCGGAACTTTCCACACTGGATGCAGTGAAATATTGCTTTCCGCCAGGCTCCATGACGGGCGCACCCAAAATCCACGCCATGAAATGGTGCGCAGAACATGAAGCTATCCGCCGCGGTGTTTATAGTGGTGCATTGGGCTGGTTTGGCGGCGATGGCTCCTGCGATCTCTCCGTCGTCATCCGCACCCTTATCCTGCAAGGCAACCGCTTCGAGTTTCAGGTAGGGGGCGGCATCGTTGCCGATTCTGATCCAGTTGCTGAATGGCAGGAAACCATCACCAAAGCGCGCGGCATTATGGCGGCGCTGGGGCTGGATGCGAAGATACTGGAAGAAATTTAGTGCTGAGTGCTGTGTGTTGAGTGCTGAAAAAAGAAGATTCTTCTTAACACTCAGCACCCAGCACTTAACACTCTTTTGCTACTATTCAAACTCAATCAGCAACTGGTCAGCCTGAACGCTCTCTTTTTCAGGGATGTGAATCTTCTTAATCGTCACATCATGATCGGCGTATATGACGTTTTCCATCTTCATCGCTTCAATCACCAGAAGCTCGGCGCCGGTTTTCACGACGTCGCCTTCTTTGACGCGGATATGCTGTACAAGCCCGGCAATCGGTGCAATCAGGCGATCCTTGCGGTTGCCATTGATGTCTTTGGGCATGTAATGCGCCAGCTCCGCCACGCGCGGCGTGCGCACTGTTGCCGCCACTTCTGAACCTGCATACGATAACAGATACCCTTCATCGAGGGATTTGAGCATCACGCTCACCGGCTTGCCGTTAATGGTACCCTGGAATAATCGCCGTCCTAATTTCCATGAGCTGCGCACAACAATCAGGCCTTTATCGTAGCTGATGTCATAGCCGTATTCTTTCATGCGCACATAGACCGGATAGCTGGCATCGCCCACGCTTACCACCCAGCGCGAACCGATGGCGCGCTCGCGGCCGGGCACCTGCCCGCTGATACGTGCGGCGCGCTCAGCATCGCGCAGGAACATATGTATCGCAGCGCCCAGAAATACTTTGGAAGTATCCGAAGTCAGTTCCGCACCGGCAAACCCGCCGGGATATTCCTGTTCAATAAAGTTAGTGGAAATATCGCCGCGAGCGAACCGCTCATGACCAAGTATCGCTTCGAGAAAGCTGATATTATGGTTGATGCCTTGTATAACATAAGACGACAATGCCGTCTGCATCGATTCAATCGCCTTCTCGCGCGTGGCGCCATACGTGCAGACCTTGGACACCATCGGGTCATAGAACATGCTGACTTCGCCGCCTTCGTAAATGCCGGTGTCAATCGTCACATGATGTTCAGTCACCGGTTCCTGGTAACGCGTGATGCGTCCCGTGGAAGGCAAAAACCCGCGCCGTGGATCTTCAGCATACACGCGCGCTTCCATCGCCCAGCCTGTGATTTGCACTTCTTCCTGGGTAAAGCCAAGCTTCTCGCCTGAGGCGATGCGGATCATCTGCTCTACAAGATCGATTTTGGTAACGAGCTCCGTCACGCGGTGTTCCACCTGCAGGCGCGTATTCATTTCCAGAAAATAGAAATTGCCTTTATCGTCGACGATAAATTCCACCGTACCGGCAGAATTATAATTTACCTCGCGCGCCAGTGCCACGGACTGTTCGCCCATCGCAGCGCGGATAGTATCATTTAAGAATGTGCTCGGCGCTTCTTCGATAACTTTCTGGTGACGGCGCTGGATGGAGCATTCGCGCTCACCCAGATAGACGGTATTGCCGAATTTATCGGCCAGTATCTGGATTTCAATATGGCGGGGATTCTCAAAGAACTTTTCAATAAAGACGCGGCTGTCGGAGAAACTCGATTCCGCTTCGCTGGCGGCATATTTAAGCCCGTCGAGCAGTTCTTTTTCATTGCGGGCCACGCGCATGCCTTTGCCACCGCCGCCTGCCGCCGCTTTGATCATGACGGGATAGCCGATGTCCGCGGCAATCGATTTGGCTTCTTTAGAAGAAGTGACCACGCCAAGCGTGCCCGGCACGGTGTTCACGCCCGCCTTCACAGCGATTTTCTTGGATTCAATTTTATCGCCCATCATCTTGATGGCCTCAGGCGACGGACCAATCAACGTTGCGCCCGCGCGTTTTACGGCCTTGGCAAACTCCGCATTCTCAGACAAAAATCCATATCCCGGATGCACGGCCTGCGCGCCTGTCTGATCAATCGCGCTGATGATATTATCAATTTTCAGATAGCTCTGATTGGAAGGCGAAGGCCCGATATAGACCGCTTCATCGGCTTGCTTCACGTGCAGCGCATTCGTGTCGGATTCCGAATACACGGCCACGGTTTTAATACCCATGCGCTTGGCAGTCGCCATAATACGCACTGCAATTTCGCCACGATTGGCTATAAGAATTTTATCGAACATATTTTACAAAGGAAGGTTATCGTGTTTCTTCCAGGGATTCTGGAGATTTTTATTCTTTAGGATGGAAAGCGCCCGGCAGATGCGCCAGCGCGTATTTTGCGGGCGAATCACATCATCAATATACCCGCGTGATGCAGCGGCGAAGGGTGATGCAAATTTCTCTTTATATTCTTTTACCTTGGCATCCACTTCTTCCTGGTTTTTAAGCGCACCGCGGAAAATAATTTCCACTGCGCCTTTAGGTCCCATCACGGCGATTTCTGCCGTCGGCCACGCATAGTTAACATCCCCGCGCAGATGTTTGGAGCTCATCACGTCATAAGCGCCGCCGTATGCTTTGCGGGTAATAACAGTAATTTTCGGCACCGTCGCTTCCGCGTACGCAAATAGCAATTTGGCACCGTGCTTAATAATGCCGTTATGTTCCTGGGCGGTGCCCGGCAAAAATCCCGGCACATCGACGAATGTCACCAACGGAATGCTGAATGCATCGCAGAATCGTACAAAACGCGCAGCTTTGCACGAGGCATCAATATCAAGACAACCGGCTAAGAACATCGGCTGGTTGGCAACAAACCCTACAGTATGGCCTTCCATGCGCGCAAAACCGACAATAATATTTTTGGCAAAATCCGGCTGAATCTCGAAGAAATCGCCTTCATCGACCACGCGCTCCAGCAGCTCTTTCATATTATAAGGGCGGTTGGGATTATCCGGCACCAGCGTGTTAAGCGACATATCAACGCGGTCGGCAGGATCACTGGTGGGGCGCAACGGCACGCCGGACTTATTGGAAAGCGGCAGGAAATTAAAAAGCCTGCGCGTCTGCAGCAATGCTTCAATGTCATTATTATAGGCCAGATCGGCCACGCCGGTTTTATGGGTATGGGTATCGGCGCCACCCAGCACTTCCTGCGTCACCACCTCATGGGTTACGGTTTTAACCACATCCGGGCCGGTCACGAACATATAGGATGATCCGCGCACCATCATAATGAAGTCAGTGAGAGCCGGCGAATATACTGCCCCGCCTGCGCATGGCCCCATGATTAATGATATCTGCGGAATGACACCGCTTGCCAGCACATTGCGCTGAAAAATCTCTGCAAATCCG
>Ga0206890_1310_pt2 | contig 9802 bp, 10 predicted proteins | sample Alteio_BWOrgHeat_58_FD_152960 | JGI IMG/M metagenome (GOLD analysis project Ga0206890, IMG submission 152960) | Enriched cells from forest soil in Barre Woods Harvard Forest LTER site, Petersham, Massachusetts, United States - Alteio_BWOrgHeat_Nextera6 ... | reverse complement strand
CGGTGTCTCCGCGGGGACTTGCCCGTTATCGCGTGTCGGAGTAATCTGCGGTTACACGGGTAAGGAGGATGATCCAGCCTATGAAAATTGACAGTAATAGTTGCACCACAATACGTGAGGTGACTGAGGCTTAGAGCGTCCATCGCTCTACTCCTGGCGGTAGTCTGAAGTTCCACGCCGAGGCTAAGTCCAAGTGATGGGCGCCTCAGGTCAATCTCAACAGTTCACCGGCGAACGGCTCGCTGCTCTTCAGAAAAGAGCGCGAGCCGTTTGCGTTTTTCCGCCAGACTCGAAGCGATTAGGATGTTAACCATGAAACCTTTGGTCATTGCGGGCAGGGCCTTTCAATCGCGGCTTATCGTAGGCACGGGAAAATATAAAGACGGCGTAGAGACGCAGGCCGCCATCGAGGCCTCGGGCGCCGAGATGGTCACGGTCGCGGTGCGCCGGGTGAATCTGGACCGCTCGAGCGAGTCCCTGCTTGATTACATCGATCCGCGGCGCTACTTTCTGCTCCCCAACACCGCAGGCTGCTACACCGCCGACGAGGCCATACGCGCCGCCCGGCTCGGGCGCGAGGTCGGTCTATCGGATTGGGTCAAGATCGAGGTCATCGGCGACCAACAGACGCTCTACCCTGATATCCAGGCGACGCTCGAAGCGACGCGCGTACTGGTGAAGGAGGGTTTCACCGTGCTGCCATACACCTCCGACGACATCGTCTTCGCAAAGCGCCTCATCGATGCCGGAGCCGCAGCAGTAATGCCGCTGGGCGCACCCATTGGCAGCGGACTAGGGCTACAGAACATCGCTAATCTGCGCATCCTCCGCGAACTTATCACCGAGGTTCCGCTCATCGTGGATGCAGGGGTCGGCACAGCCTCCGATGCAGCAATCGCGATGGAGATGGGCTTCGACGCAGTTCTGATGAACACGGCAATTGCCGCCGCCAAAGATCCCCTCCTGATGGCCGAAGCGATGCAACACGCCGTTCTCGCCGGTCGGCAGGCATTTCTTTCGGGCCGAATGCAGCGGAAGCTCTACGCCACGGCCAGTTCACCGCTCGAAGGCATCTCCCGCTAAGCAGACTCAACCTTGATAGTCCGGACGCACAGCCGGATGCAGTAAACTTCGCCCATGCGAGTCTTTGGCATCGACTGCGGAACCGAGTTCACCGGCTACGGTGTGGTAGAGGTAGACTGCGAAGCCCGTATGCCGCGCCTCGTTCATCTAGCCGCAGGGACAATCCGGCTCAGCAAAAAAGAAAAGGCACCGCAGCGGCTCGCACAGGTCTACGCCGAGTTGACCGCGCTGTTGGCGCTCCATCAGCCGGAGATCGTCGTGATCGAGGAGGTCTTCTTCTCAGCGAACGCGAAGTCTGCGCTGAAGCTTGGACAGGTGCGCGGTGTCGCGATGCTGGCCGCGGCGAGCTGTGGTCTTCCAGTGGCAGAGTACGCGCCGCTATCGATCAAGAGCTCGGTCGTCGGTTACGGGCTCGCCGGCAAAGAACAGGTCCAGTTCATGGTGAGGCGTCTGCTCAACAACGAGGATGCCTTCGATTCGCCGGATGCCGCCGACGCGCTCGCCATTGCGATCTGCCATATCCACACCGCACAGACACTTCAACTGCAGGGCGCTCACCGATGAGATTGATTCCCGGGATTGTCTTTTCAGCGTTGCTGTCTGCCGGTTCTCACTTGACGACCGCCCAGACGGCCGAATCCGCCAATACAAAAGTCGCCAAACCACAAGCCGAGGTCAGTTTTCATTTTGAACGCATCGGACTGCCGGTTCCCAAATTTACCCTGACGATTAGAGAGGATGGAACGGGCCGTTACGAGGCGGATCAGGCTGAGATGCCGGCGACGGCAAACTCGATGCGTGGTCAAGCGGCACAGCACATCGACCGCCCTGTCGTCCTGACCTCTGGCACAGTGGCAAAGCTATTCAAGGACGCGAGATCGCTGAACTATTTCAACCTCGAGTGCGCTTCCAAAGCGAAAAACATCGCAGACTCGGGCAAGAAAACACTCAACTATTCAGGACCAGACGGCTCGGGATCGTGCACATATAACTACTCCGAAAACAAGACGGTAGAGTCGCTGACGGACAGATTTCAAGCCATCGCATACACGATGGACGAGGGCCGAAGATTCGAGTTTTTGCACAAGTACGACCGCCTGGGGCTCGACGCGGAGATGATCACTTTCTCGCAGGAAGTCGATGCCGAACGAGCGATGGAGTTGGGAACCATCGCGCCGGTGCTGGCCTCGCTAGCCGATGACGGAGCACTGATCCAGAGGGTGCGATTGAAGGCGCGAAAGATGCTGGAGCAGCTGGCAGCCGATAACCACTGAGGAACTACGGCAAGGTACGAGCAGATTCCCTGAGCGAACGATATAGCTCGGCCATCGGCTCCAACTCCAGTGCCTCCGCCCGAGCCTGCGCGGGCATACTAGCCGGCCAGGCAGCGGCGAGCTGTTCGACAGAATAGCCAGCGGCGCGAAGATTGTTTTGCAGGGTCTTCCGTTTCTGCGCGAACGACTGTTTCAAAAATGCATCGAATCCCATAGGGTCAACGGCCAACTCTTCGAACCGCGGTGCAAAGTGCAATCGCAGCACGGTCGAGTAGACCTCCGGCGGTGGCGAAAACGCGGACGGCGGCAACGTAAACAGCTCCTCCACCTGGGCGTTCATCTGCGCCGTAGCCGAGAGCAGCCCGTAGTCGCGCACGCCCGGACCAGCAGCAACCCGCTCCGCAACCTCCCGCTGCATCATCAGAACCGCACGAGAGACCAGCCCCGCACTCCCGGCGGCAAAAAGCTTCAGCAGAATATCCGAAGTGATGTAGTACGGCAGGTTGCCGATCACATCGACAGTCTCGCCGTCAGGAACAAGCGCCCGCAGATCGGTCTTCAATACGTCCACTTCGACAATCCGCACCTCGGGCCGCTCACGAAACCGGAAGTTCAACTCGGCAGCGAGGGCGCGGTCCAGCTCCAGCGCAATAAGCCGTTGCGCGCGTCCGGCGAGTATCTCTGTAATCGCGCCATGCCCGGGCCCGATCTCGATGACGGTGCGCTTGCCAACATCGCCCAGAGCGTCGACGATGGCATGGCGGGCGGCATCATCCACCAGGAAGTTCTGTCCGAGTTTTGGCTTCTGTTTCATCTGCATCCAATACTGTTGCGGCGTGCTCTTATAGAGTAAAGGTTGGGTCGAATAGAAAAGGACGAAAGCATGCATATCGTTTTTGCAGCATCGGAGTGCGCTCCCTGGGCCAAGACTGGCGGCCTCGCAGATGTGGTCAGCGCGCTTCCACGCACTCTGGTCAAGATGGGCCATAAGGTCAACGTATTCATTCCGTACTATCGGCAGGTTGCGAAGGCTGTTCCCACCCCTCGCGTCGTTCTTCCCAGCGTGACCATTCCTTTTCCGTCTTATAACCGCTTCGTCCGGATTCTCGATGGCGGCCTGAACGAAGGAGTGCAAACATACTTTGTCGATTGCCCTGAATTATTCGATCGCGAAGGCTTTTACGCGACCCCATCGGGCGACTATCCAGACAACGCGGAGCGATTCGGCCTCTTCAGCCGCGCCGTCATTGAAGCTTCCAAAATCATCAGCATCCCCGACGTCTTCCACGTGCACGACTGGCAGGCAGCAATGGTTGCCGTGATGCTTCGCTCCGTCTATTTCTTCGATCCTGTCTTCCGCCACGTCCCAGCGGTACTCACGGTTCACAACGCCGGCTATCAGGGATGGTTCCCGCCCCGGACAATGGAAACACTCCTCCTGCCGTGGGACATGTTTACCTTCGACAAACTCGAGCACTACGACACGGTGGACTTCCTTAAGGGTGGTGTTGTCTACGCAGATGCGATCACAACGGTCAGCCACACCTACGCTGAAGAGATTCAGACGCCGGAGTTCGGCAACGGCCTCGAGGATACCTTTCGCAAGCGAAGAGGCGATCTGTTCGGCATTCTAAACGGCGTTGACTACAACGAGTGGGATCCCGCAACCGATCCGCACATCGCCGCGCACTACTCAGCCCACAATCTGGCAGGCAAGAAAGAGTGTCGCCGCGATCTGCTCCACGCATTCGGCTTTGAGGGGGTCGGCGAAAACACAGCAGTCATAGGAGTGGTATCCCGCTTCGCCACGCAAAAGGGCATCGACTTCATCGTCGACATCATGGACAGGCTGCTTCTGCAAGACATCGTGCTGGTCATGCTCGGAAACGGCGAGGAATACTACGAGCGTCTGTTGCAGGAGATGGCCGCCCGTCATCCCGAGAAGGTGCGCGTGCAGGTCAAGTTCGACAACGTGATGGCCCACAAGATAGAGGCCGGCTCGGATATCTTCCTGATGCCGTCCCGCTATGAACCCGGTGGCCTCAACCAGATCTATAGCCTGAAGTACGGCACCGTCCCCGTGGTTCGCGCTACGGGAGGTCTCGCAGACACCATCGACGAGCAGCCCAATGGCGGAGGTAACGGCTTCAAGTTCTGGGGATACAGCCCGGACGATCTGATGGCTGCCTTGCAGCGCGCCCTCGGGACCTTCCGTAACAAGCAGGAGTGGACTGCCATGATGCAACGTGGCATGTCGCAGGACTTCTCCTGGGACAAGCCGGCGGCCGAATACGTGCGCGTGTACGAGCGCGTCATTCAAAACCGTAGCTAGCCCTCAACCACCTGCAGAAGCACTATTATTTTTTGAATCCATTAGATGTATATGCATCTAATTTGCTATGAAGAGGCCCACCACTCCCGTTCTGCCGTGCATGTGCGCCAGCTTTCGCCGGGCATCGCGCACAATTACGCAACTCTACGAGCAAGCTGTCAGCCCGGCAGGCCTAAGTGCAACCCAGTTCACCATCCTGCAGACGCTCTCGCTTGCAGGAGAGGTCACTCAAGGAGAACTGGCGCAGATTCTGGCAATGGATAGCACCACACTCACCCGGACGCTCGCCATCATGAGCCGATCTGGGTGGATAGCGAAGAAGCGTGGCCAAGACCGCCGGGAATGGCGAATGCGCCTGTCCACCGCCGGCAAAACCATATTCAAACAGGCATTGCCTTATTGGCGGAAAGCGCAGACACAACTACGTCGTCAGCTTGGCAACGAACTCTCGGACGACCTCATGAAGCTGACTCAGCAGATCACGAACACACTTACCGACTAAAGGAGAATCGTTGTGAAAAACGCAAACTATGCAAAGCTCACCACTGGTCTCATCTTCGTCTGGTTCCTCTTGTCACTTGCCGCATCGGCCAAGCATCTCTTCAGAACCAATCCGGACCAGCCCCCGTTACCTCTTGGATTGGCGGTGTTGATTCCTATCGGCATCTTTCTCGTATGGGCAGCAGCATCGCAACCATTCCGGCAGTTTCTGTTGTCTCTAAACCCGAGCACGCTGACCTATGTCCAGGCATGGAGAATTGCCGGCTTTGTGTTCCTGGCTCTGTATAGCTACAGAATTCTGCCGGGTCATTTGGCGCTACCCGCAGGCTGGGGAGATATCGCCATAGGAATTACGGCGCCATTCGTTGCCATCAACCTTGCCAATCCCCGGTTCCGGAAGAGTTTCATCTTCTGGCAACTGCTGGGAATTACTGACCTGGTCGCTGCAGTTGGCATGGGCGTCGCCTCACGGCTCATCAACCCGCATGGCATCGCAACTGACGCGATGACCTTGCTCCCAATGAGCTTGATCCCAACCTTTGCCGTGCCTCTGTTTATGATCCTGCACTTCATCTGCATCGCACACGCTCGACAGTGGCATGAACAGCGGAGTCAAGTGATTGGAAAGCCGCTACATTCAACAGCACTGTAACCAGTCGGAATTCAGGAGACCGAGCTTCTCTGCAGCAGATAATGCAGCGGAATGCCGAGCAGAATAATAGTCGTCCCGATCAGCGAATTCCGCGGCTGATCGGCAAAAGAAAACACCAGCAGCACCGCGGCCGACAAAATAAACAGAACCGGCACTAGAGGATATCCCCAGATACTGTAGGGTCGCGTAGCAGCCGGCTCCCGGCGTCGAAAGACGAAGATTGTGCTGGCGGTGAGCGCATAGAAGAGCCACTCACTGAAGATGGCCAGCGAGAACAGCGCCTGAAACCGCCCAATGACGAGTAACAGCAGGGAACTAAGTACTGCCTGAAGGATTAGCGCATTCGAAGGCGTTTGAAATCGTCGATTGACGTGCGCCAGTTGCGTAAAGAACAGCCCATCGCGGGCCGCAGCAAAGGGAACGCGTGCGCCGGAGAGCGATGAACCAACAAACGTCGCGCAGATGCTGACCGCCATGCCGACAGAGACCAGTGTCGCTCCCCAGTTTCCCGCAACCAGCCGCATCGCGTCCGCCGCAGGCCGGTCAGCCTCCGCGATGACCGCTGCGGGCAGAACATACTGAATCGCGGCATTAGTCAGCATGTAAAGTAACCCCACAATGGCCACGCCGCCGACCAACGCAACCGGCATGCTGCGCTGCGGACGCTCCACCTCGCCGGCCATCGTCACTACATCGCTCCAGCCGTCGTACGCCCATAGCGCCGCAACCAGCGCGATCATGAAGCCCGAGAAGCCGCCGCGCGCGCCAATGAACTCCGTAGCGAAGTTATGCCACGAGCCGTGATGCCCCGCTGCTCCAAAGCAGAAGCCCGCGATCACCACAATCAGCAAGCCCTTCAGCCACGTCAGCAAAAGCTGCACGTTCGCGGACTTTCGCGTTCCGACGATGTTGAGTCCCGTAATCAACCACGTCATTGCAATTGCGAAGACCTGGCTCCAGAGCAAATTTCCAAATGCCGGCCGCGCAAAGAAACTCAGAAACGCGAACGTCCCCAGGACCCGCGCCAGCCCTGCGGCAATCGTGGCGAGCGAAGAAGGTTTGGCCACCGTGATCTGCGTCCACATATAGAGAAAGCCGGCTAGATCGCCGTATGCCTCGCGAAGAAAGGCATATTCACCGCCATAACGCGGATGCGCTGCAGCAATCTCCGCATAGGTCATCGCGCCAAACAGCGACAACAACCCCCCGATGATCCAGACCGAATAAACCCCGAGCGACGACCCTACCGCGGCCATCATCTCTCGCGGCACAAGAAAGATACCGCTCCCGATAATGATGCCCACAACGATCGATGTCGCGTGGGATGCGTTCAGAACGCGGGGCAGTTCGGACTTGGGTTTCGGCATCAGTCTCCGGAGGGTAACATACCAGTACAGCGATTCCGTGGTCGATGGAATGAGGTAAATCATGGACTGGACTCCGGGCGGACTAAGCGAGGATGTCGAAGACCGGCGCGGCTCTGGTGGCGGTGGTTTCGGCGGCGGTGGCATTGGAATCGTCGGCTTCATCATTCTGCTGGTCATCAGCCTCATCACAGGTCGCAACTACATCGGCAGTTATCTCGCCGGTGGGGGCGCTGTTGCTTCCCATCCATCCACGGTGAATCAGCCATACGACCGCCCCGGCCCCGTCGCTCCTGGCACCGATCGCCCCGCCGAACTCGTCTCCTGGACACTCGACGACGTACAAAAAACCTGGGAGACGCTTCTTCCCCAGCAGACTGGGCATCCATACCGTCGCGCGAAGCTTGTCCTCTACGACGGTTACACCTACTCCGGCTGCGGCACTGCGCAGTCACAAACCGGCCCGTTCTATTGCCCGGCGGATGAGAAGGTCTACATCGATCTCAGCTTCTGGAACGAGCTAAAACGGCTTGGCGGCAGCAACGCAGAGTTCGCCCAGGCTTACGTGGTCGCCCACGAGCTGGGTCACCACGTGCAGAACATCCTTGGCATCGAGCAGCAGGTGCGGCATATCTCCGGTCAGGATCCTTCGCAGAGAAATCCTCTCTCAGTCGATCTCGAACTACAGGCCGACTGCCTTGCCGGCGTCTGGGCACACAGCACCGAGCAGAGAAACATTGTTCACGAAGCTGATATCGCCGCCGGTCTTCAGGCTGCCTCAGCTGTCGGCGACGACCATCTGCAGCGCATGGAACGCGGATCGGTCAGCCCCGAAAGCTTCACTCACGGATCTTCTGCCCAGCGCGTAGGTTGGTTCAGGCAAGGACTCCAGCAGGGAACGGTATCTGCATGCAATACCTTCAAGAGCGGCGGCGCATTGCCCTCTACTTCCTACGGCAATCAATATTGACGGGCGGCGGCCCCTGAGGCGCCACTAGTTCAACACCGGAAGAACCGCCCCCTCGCCTGCCTCCGCCGCAAAGTGGCTGCGAATCTTCGCTGCCGTAGCCGCATTGACAACCGCCGTTAGAGCATCCGGCGCAGCCTGCCTTACTCCGCGCACGCTGCCGAAATGTTCGAGAAGCCTCTGCCGCGTCCGTGGCCCCACGCCCGGGATCGCCAGCAACTCACTGTCGCGATCACGCATCTGCCGCCGCTTGCGATGGTAGGCAACGGCGAAGCGGTGACTCTCATCGCGAATCTTCTGCACCAGGTGAAGCACCGGAGAGCGCCTGTCCAGCACGATTGGCTCATTCTCCTGCCCATACACGTAGATAATCTCCTCGCGTTTCGCAATCGATGCCAGAGGCTGCAGCGTCACACCGATCTCCTCAAGAGCCGAGTACGCCGCATGCAATTGCCCAAGCCCTCCATCGATAAGGATGAGAGAAGGGAAGGGCTTCTTGTCATCGAGCAGCCGCTTGTAGCGGCGGTGAATGACCTCGCGCATGCTCGCAAAATCGTCGACGCCGGTAACGGTCTTCACTTGAAATTTGCGGTAGTCGGACTTCTTCATCGCGCCGTCCTCCCACACCACCATGGAGGCCACCGTCTCTGCACCCTGAATGTGGGAGATATCGAAGCACTCAATCCGGCGCGGCACCTCTTCCAGCGTCAGCGCATCCTGCAACGCCTCCTGGATCGCCTTCATCCCCGGCTGCAGCACGCGGAAGCGCTGATCGTATGACTGTTTCGCATTCTGGCACACCAGGTCGACGAGCGAACGCTTTTCCCCTCGTTGCGGAGCGAGAATCTCAACCCGCCTGCCAGTCCGTTCGCTCAGCAACTCAGCCAGCAAAGCACGATCGGGAAAATCCACCGGCACAAGTATCGATCGCGGAACATAGCTCTGGTCGAGATAGATCTGTTTCACTAAAGCGGAGAAGAACGCCGCAGGACTGAACCCAGCTCCTAACTCAGAAATCGCACTATGCTGCACCACCGGAATGCCCTCGCCAATCTCCAGCGCCGGCGTAGAAGGATCAGGCTCCATGCGTTGCACTGTCTCCGCCTCGTCCACCTCGGAGACAGCTTCGGTCACAGCATCCAGCAGCGACTCCGGCAGGTCCTCCCAGAACAGATCCCGCCGGTCCACAATTTTGCCGCCGCGCATGTGAAACAAATTCACTGCCAGCATCTCGTTTTCGTAGTGATAACCGAAGACATCGGCGTCCTCATTATCCGTGGTGGCCATGCGCTGCTTGTCCTGCATCTGGTGCACGGTAACGATCTGGTCCCGCAGTCGCGCCGCCAACTCAAACTGTTCCCCCGCCGCTGCTGCTTCCATCCGCGCGGTCAGGGAATGTTCCAACTCACTCGGTCGTCCCTCAAGAAACAGCTGCACATCGCGCACAGTCTCGCGATAACTCTCAGGCGTCGTCAGTCCTTCCACACAAGGCCCCAGGCAGCGCTTGATGTAGTACTGCAGACAAGCCCGCGGGTGATAACGCGACAGGTCGACCTTGCAGCTGGGAATCAAAAAGCTGCGGTGAACCAGATCCACCAGCCTGTAAGCAAGATTCCCCGGAAAGTAAGG
>Ga0206890_1376_pt1 | contig 9866 bp, 11 predicted proteins | sample Alteio_BWOrgHeat_58_FD_152960 | JGI IMG/M metagenome (GOLD analysis project Ga0206890, IMG submission 152960) | Enriched cells from forest soil in Barre Woods Harvard Forest LTER site, Petersham, Massachusetts, United States - Alteio_BWOrgHeat_Nextera6 ... | reverse complement strand
TCGCTGGTGCGGATAGCTGTTTCGCAGTTTAAAAAAAAATAGCAGGGGAAAGCATTCCTGATGATTGCGATTACCTGACCCATGCCTCTGCGCTGATTTATTATGTGACAGGGCAAGATCCTGATAAAATGGAAGAGGGCGAGTTTGTACAAGCGATCACGAGGATAGAGTATAGCCTGAAATTATTAAACGGTAGAAGAATTTAAGGAGCGGGAAATCCCCGCTTTCCATATGTATGGAAGACCAGGACTTATTGTATGACATCAGTTTATTGGATATTCTTTCCGGCAAGATAGCGGAGGCGGAGGGGCGTGTGGTGGATTTTGACGAGACGCTGGCGGGGACTACGGGGTCGATTAATGAGCTTGCAGATGCTGTGAGGAGGCTAAAGGATGCGTGCGTGGGCGAAAAGGAAAAGTTTACGGCAAATAATGAAGGCCATGAATTAAGCAGAAATGGAAACGACAGAAATGATGAACAGGACTGTGCATGCGCAACGGAAATGAGTTTGCTGGCGAAAGCAATTGATGATCTGAATACCAACATTGGCTTTCTGGCCAGTGAGGAACAACAACAATTAGTGCCCGCCATTGAGGAGTTGACAAGAAAGCTCGCTGACTTGCCGCTATCGGCGCAAGTTATTGTTGTTAATCAAATTTCCATAGAAACTATTACTGCCCCACCCCAGGGGAGTGAAAAAACTAATGTCGGGCCAGACGAAAAGAAAAGCGACGAAGGACTATGGGAAAAAATGAAAAGAGATGAGGGTGAATATGCATACCCCGTAGTTGTTTCAAGTACGATGGGATCAATTTCGCAACCTGAACTTGCACCGGTATTCTTTGCAGCGGCATTAATAGCCGCATCAGTAGTTGCGCTGTCTGACGTTGTCGAATACGCTCTTAAGGATTGGGAACAAGGGAGTAAAAAAGATGATCTCAAGGTAGATTCAGCAACTGGGGAACTTATTTATTTCTCTCCACCAGTAGTAGATGCACTTGGAATACAAAAGCCATATATCGGTAATTCAATAGACCCACCCGGTGGATACAGCACGCCAGAGACGCCCATTGCGCAAAATCCGGAGATGCCATCGGTAACGAATATTGGACAAGAAAAACAGTTGGGTAACGATAATCCGGTTTCGGAAGTCCAAATTAATACGATACCGGAATTGCCTTCAAATGGGTTAAGCGAAGGTCATGTATTTACGCAGGGTGGGGATCAATATTCCAATAGTTCAAGCGGGTATTACGCTACACAAGGCACACAAAGCTTCACGGTTACTAACATTCCTGATAGTACCGTGGAGCAAAATAACAGAGACGTAGCGGAAGAGTGGGACAAATATAACGAGGGGCAGGACTTCAACAAAAATAAACTGAATAGGCAGCCTGCAAGCGGATTCCTAGGGAATTTTACATTGTCAAATAATGCAGGGGAAAAAAATATTACAATAAATATTTACGGTGGGCTTATCCACAACTTTACGATAAAATCCGATAGTGTTAAAGAATCTGTACCTGAAATAAAACGCATAGTAGAAGGCGCGATATTGGATGCACTCAAAGATGCTGAAATACAGAATTAATGTCGAGGAAAATAAGAAAATATATTATGTTTGTGGGGTAATGTCACTAAGTATCCGGTAATGGAAAATGGTAAGAATATATTAAACAGGAATTATAGCGATAATGACCTCAGGGGTCTTGCTGTTTTTACATTGTTGAGTATATTTCTACTTGACATTCAGAAGCCACCCGATGTTAAGGGTTTGATACTTACATCCAATCTAGTGCTATCTTTTGTCGCAGGATTGATTGGAAGAAAAAGAAAAATTGGCTTTGGTAAAGCGTACTTTGTTTCACTTATTTTCACTGGCATTGTCGGCTGTATTGCGGCTTTGTCATCCGAGCGAATAGAGTAAAACTGTTTCCAGAATTAAGAAATATAAAGCGTATGGTAGAAGGCGCCATACTGGAGGCACTCGAAGATGCAGGATAAAGAATTAATGCGACGAAAGAAGAGGAAAATATTTTATGTTTGTTCTGTAATACTGCAAAATAAACTGCGATGAAAACTGATGATATTATTGAAAAGTACTTCATTGGCGGGAATTACAACGAAAACCAAATTAGGCGTGTTGCAGCTATTATTAGTCTTTGGCTGTTGTTGATTTCCCACTTTTTCGATTTGCCCGGAGATATGGGATTTGGATTTTTTTTTTACGTAATTGTATGCAATCTGGTAGCAGTGATTGGAGCAAATAGGAAGATTGGCTTAGGTAGGGCGCAGTTAGTTGCACTTTTATTGACTCCGATTGTAGGCTTTATTGCCGCATTGTCATCTGAGCGAATAAAGTAAACCTGTTTCCAACCTTGTGCCGAACATAAAGTGGCTGGTGGAAGGTGCAATAATGGACGCTCTAAAGGATGCGGAAATAAATAATTAGCCTGATCCCATTACTGTATTAATTTAACCTCGCCTAACTCATGAACCATTTTACCCAATGAATCAGCGATAACCGACCATTTTTTATAATTTTCTTCGTCATGATATGCTTTAAATGAATCTCTGCAAATTACAGCCTTATCCCAAAGATGATCATGATCGAGGATGTCATCATTTTGATCCATTGTTCCCATGCTCAAACTATCGTCGTCCATTCTTAATTTCAAAGCAACACTATCATAAGCGGCAATATTCAGCTTGCTTTGCTGCATTTGCTTTTCAGATGGATGATCGCAGCCAGGTAAAAGAAAAACTACTAAAATAAATGTAATGCTTCTCATATTGAGTTGCTTGACTATAGTATTAAAATTTGAGATGGTTTTCATGTGAATTTTTCAAACCTACAAAATATTTAAAGATGCAAGGAAGATTTTTATAGCACGTAATTATCAAGAGGACCTGATACACACTTTTACCGTAAGCGCAGCCAGTGCTAAAGAATCAGTACCCAATATAAAGCGAATGGTAGAAGGGGCAATACTGGATGCGCTAAAGGATGCTGAAATACATAGTTAGTTGGATAAAAATGGATAACAGACTTATAAATTCACTTCATTTTCTTTCTTGGCTTGAGTAGTTTTAATATTTATAGAATATTTATAGAGTATGTACATTAATGATATCAAAAACAAAACAGCAATTATTCTTATTGAAATATAGTAATAGCCAATGTAATTAGGAGAGATTTCTCTGGCGATTAATTTATCTAATAAAAAATCCGGGCATGTTTTCATTACTCCTTCAGGGGTGCTACCGATTCCTAGCCCAAACCAATCAGATAACAGTAGATTTTCACCGGTATGCCATTGACCGAACCATCCAAAATATCCGCCTATTAGATTTACCAGGATCAATAAAACCAAGGGCAAAAGGATAAGGAGTTTTTTCATGTTAGTGTGTTATTGTAGTTCAGAAATAAGTGTCTCGTAATTTTCTTAAACGTACACAATATTTAAAAATGAAGCAAAGTTTTTTAAAACTAATTGTCATATAAACAATGGGAAGAAAACTAAACATACCAACGCCCTCACCGGCAAATTTCAACTTCAAAATATTTGGAGCCAGGCCGGTTGCTTATAATCCTTCGGACTTGCCTGAAAAGCAGATAAAGCCACCCGCGCCGTTTGATCCACTATTTAATCCCGCATTAGAAAACGCCGGGATTTTATCAGGGGGCATAAACGCGGCGGAGCAGATACAGGGTTATCTGTCGCAATGGACCAAGGAGCCTGCCACTAACTCAATGATGCCGGTACCGGGCAATGCTTTAGATGGTTCTCCTTTATTCTCAAACGTAGAATTTGAAGGGGCTACTTACACCGATTTCAATAACCAGACAAAGGGATTCGGCACGCTTTATTTCAATACCGTGCTGATTCATGTAAGGCAGCATAAGAACATTGTTGAAACCAATATACAGGGCAGCGATGCCGGGGCGGTCTTTGAGTATTCCGGCATGGGCAGTTATGACGTTACTTTCAATATCATCGTGGTCGCCGATAACGTTAACGGGCAATATCCCCGGTCGCAAGGCAGGCTGGAAAACGGCGTGGAAGATATTATCAAGATGCTGGAAAGCCCCGTGTCTGTGAAGGTAAACAACTGGTACCTGCAGATGCTCAATATTTATGAAATAGTAGTGGTTGATTATGATATTGGCCAGGTGGAAGGCGGCATCAGCCAGCAGCCCATAACCATTAATGCAAGGAGCAACAAGACGGCAAGCCTGGTTATCCAAAACAATGGTTAATTGTCAGTGGTCAATGGTCAGTGGTCAATGGTCAATGGTCAATGGTCAATGGTTTCAATTATTTATGACAACTAATTATTGACTACTAATTACTAATCATTAACTAATATTTATTAACGGCCTACGCCCCTCAATTGACCATTAACCATTAACCATTGACAATTATAAAGACATGCTTTTACGTTGTTATAACGCTATACAGGTAACCCAGGTTCCGACTACGGATTATCCGCAGAGGAACAGCAGCATTATGCTCTCTTTTCTCAACAAATACGAGATCACCGACGGGTGGGAAAATCTGACCACGTCAGCAAGGGTGGTGATACCCAAGCAGGTAACGGTGATAGACGCCAACACACAGCAGCCCATAACGCTGCAGGGAACGAACAAAAATATTGGCGGGCAGTCCAATCCGTTGTTTCTTAAGGGCGACCAGGTAGTGATTAGTGCGGGGTATTGGTATAATGACATTCATGGTGTAGAGCAGCAAAATGCTCCGCAATTATTTTCGGGCTACATCACCAGGGTGACTTCCAAAACAGATATTACGCTGGAATGCGAAAATAATATGTGGCTGCTCAAGCAGATACCGGTGCCTAACCAGAGCTGGGATAATATTTCGCTGCAGTCTATCCTGGAGCAATGCCTGGAGGCAAGCAAAGTAGCTTACGATGCGGGGATAACAGTGGACACACAAATGCAGTCTTCGTTTTCTATCAACACTGGGACGCTGACTACGCATAACCTTTCACTGGCGCAGTTGCTGGCCAAATTTAAGCGGGAGATGGGGCTGGAAGCGTATTTCAGGGGCAGCACGCTGCGGGTGGGGTATTCTGTTTATTATGATTCGGATGTTACGGTTGACGATAACGGCACACCGGACCCTTACCAGTTTATCTTCCAGCAAAATATTATTTCCGACAACCTCGCTTACCAGCGCAAGGACGATATTGTCATGAGCGCTATTGGCACGGCCATGGTGCCGGGGCCATCTCCAGGCTCTACAAAAGACAGCAATGCGATAACCCGGAAAAAGCAGCTTATGGTTTACGCCTGGTGCGACCAGGCGAGCCAAACCATAATGAGCAAAGTAATTACCGATGACCCGCAAATACCGGCCGGCACCGAGGGCCAAAGGTTTGAATACAATTATCCCGACTGCCCGAATATTACAGAGCTTACCAACAGGGTAACAGCGAAACTGAGCCTTGCCTACTATACCGGCTTTACCGGCGACTTTACCACGTTCGGAATGCCTGTGATACGGGTGGGAGACAACATAGGCATACAGGACCTGGTGCTGCCAGACAGGAACGGCACCTACAAAGTGAAGATGGTGGAATATAGCGGCGGCTACGGGATTGGCATCAGGCAAAAAATACATTTGGATTACCTCATACAATAGTCATGCACATCAGGGAACAAATACAGCGCATAGCAGGCACATTCGGCATAGACCTGGTGCAGAAACTCACCTGCACCGTCAATTCTGTTGACGTTGATCATCGCTCCTGCCTCGTTACTCCGCAAAACCGAAACATCGGGCAATTAACTGCGTTTCTGATGGCAGAAACAGACGATGGCATACTTATCGTCCCGTCTGAAAACAGCACCGTTAAAGTGCTTTATTCGCGGCTTAATGCGGCTACGGTGATACAGTATTCGGCGATAGACCAGGTCTTTATAGTAGCAGGTGGAAGCACGTTTAATATTTACAGTTCAGGCATTAAGTTGAACGGTAGTAATTATTATGGGCTTGTTATGATTAAGCCACTGATAACCAAGATAAATAACCTGGAAAAACTTGTAAATGCTGTTAATGATAATTGGAATAATTTTGCCGCGGTATATAAACCGGGATCGCCTTCTACAACTGGACTTCCTGCGGCACTTAATGTTTTGCCATTCACCACCCCAACAGATATAAACCCTGTTACGCAGCAATCTGACCTGGAAAATACAGCAGTGCAGCATGGAGATGGGAGTTAGTATTCTTTTCCCAAAAGGTATCCCACTGACTTCTTAAAGTAGAACGATAAGTCATAAAACTTTTGACTTTCGCCAGATTTATTGAGGATTCTTCAATATTTTTACAATGCAGCTTTTTTCAAAAAAACGGGATGATTCCAAAAATATTGCATTTTACATGGCTTGTGCCTACCGAGGGTAGGGAATTTAATATTCATCATATGGCTTCTGTTAGATCTGCACATTTTTATAATCCTGATTTTAAAATTAGATTTCATTGCAATGAATTACCGAAAGGTTCGTATTTCGAAAACATAAAAGATATTGTTGAAGTTAATTTTGTTGATACGCCAGAAGAAGTGTTTGGTGTTCCGATAAAATATATGGCTCATAAGGCTGATGTGTTAAGGCTTAGAATACTTATCGAAGAAGGGGGAGCATATCAGGACCCGGACGTTATTACCATGCGGCCGTACGAAGACTTATTAAATAATGATGTCTGCCTGGGATATGAATTAAGCCCGAAGCTTAGCTACAGGCAAATATTTTATTTTATAAGAACGTTCAATTTTGACGTTATTAAATATAAATTCAGAATACCTGTGGGTCTGTGCAGTGGGTTTATAATGGCAGAGAAAAAATCAAATTTTATTACGGACTGGTATGAAGGATTTAGAGATTTCAATAGTGAAGACTGGGCATACTACGGGGTTAAATTGCCGTATTTGATGTATAAGAGTGGGAAGTACAATATCCATACTATTGGCCCATACCAGGCCCACTTTCCCTCCTGCGCTCCTGAAGATTTGAAAATTATTTTTGAGAAAACCCTGGTGATAAAAGGCAAGTGGTTTCTCCATACTTGGGAATCCAAATCTTATCAGACATATCTAATGCCCTTGACAAAAGAAAAGATATTAGCTGCAGATAATACTTACTGCAACGCAATAAAAAAATTTATTTAAAGTAAGCCGGAAACGATGTTTTATTATGCAAGTGCCATTAATTATATCTTCGAAATGAATATTGCGTATTTGATACTTGCCCATCATCAGCCAAATTTATTGATTCAGTTGATCGAAAGATTAAAAAAAGAAAATTTTTATTTCTTTATACACTTCGATAAAAAAAACAGCAGCAGAAATATTCCATTTTTAAAAAAACATTTTGAAGGGAATAAGAATGTTCATATCATTTCCACTCAAAATATCTATTGGATGGGATATAATATGGTTGATGCGACTATTCAGTTATTACAACTTGCTCATGCATCAAGCGTAAATTTTAAGTATTTTGTTTTAATGAGTGGTCAGGATTATCCTATCAAAAACGCTGACTTCATTGACGATTTTTTCAATAGAAACAACGCCGATTTTATTTCCTACAATTCCTTAGAATATATGCCTGAAAATTTTAAAAATAAAGTCACGCATCTACATTTTATGGATTGTGCATTTTATAATCCAAAGTCTGAGAATAAGGTGCCCTACCTTGTAAAACTATATTACAGATTACATAAGCATTTAGACAAATTCCTGCCTCACAGAGCTTTTTACAAAAACTATACGCCTTATTTTGGGTCACAATGGTTTGCTCTCACAAACGCTACCGTTACACATATACTTTATTTTTTAGCACAAAATAAAGGCTATATTAGATTTATGAGATTTACCGAAGGGCCAGACGAAATATTTTTCCAGACTATCATTCTTAACTCCGAAAGGAAAAATAACGTTTATGATTATGATAGGTACCTCGATTGGTTAAACACTAGAAAAGAAGGTGAGATATTTATTCATAAATTTTCAAGCCTGAGGTACATGGACTGGTCAGAAAGAGGTAAAGCCAAGCCGGCAGTCTTAGATAATAGTTATTATGAGACGCTAAAATCAAGCGATGAATTATTTGCTAGAAAATTCGATGAATTAATTTCTGCAAGTTTATTGAGCCACATCGACGAGAATCTTCTTAAAACAAAATAGACTAGAGATTTTAGATGCAACATAAGCATAATAGCAACCTTGATATATTGCGTGGCGTGGCTGCTTTAACTGTTGTATTATTACACTTGACAACTAATTTGCCCGCCTTTGACAACAGATTTCGCTTTGACGCTCTCTTAAATTATAATTTCCCAGGGCACATGGCGGTGCTTATTTTTTTCATTTTATCAGGCTATGTTATCGGAATAAATACGCCGATACTTTCAAATAAAATGGAGATTAATAAATACATAAAAAAACGCCTTGTCAGAATCTTGCCAATATATTTCGTAGCCGTAATCTTGACTATTTTGATCGCACCGGAAAATTACACGTTCCCGAAAATTTTGTCTAATCTTTTTTTTATTTCTGTGCCGCTTGACAATGTAATAGCCGAGGACGGACCAATATGGTCGCTTAACTATGAATTACTGTATTATTTTGTATTTATATTTTTCTCTTACTTTAAGGTGAACCTTTCAAAAACAGTAAAAGTTTCAGTAGGGATTGTAGCCATCGTATTTGTTTGTTTCCATAATGTAAAAATTCATCCGTTATCTATAAGCTATTTTATTGGCTTTATTTTTTGGGTAACAGGAGCTATGATCGCGACAACAAATAGGTGGTCCAAGTGGGAAATTTCAAATTCGCGGATAGTGGCTCTATTTATCTTGATCTATTGTTTACAGCCTCTTAATCCTTATGGGCCAATATTGAAAGTTCTTCATATGCCAGTCGCAGATTACTCATACTATACATGGTATCAGAAGTCAATTTCTTATAACGATCTTTTCTATTACCCGCTTGCTATTCTTTTGATTTTCGCACTCACCCATGTTTATTCTATATATACTAAGACGTTGCTTTACTGTGCTTTTGGTTTTCCCTCGATTAGGCTCGTTATGCTCTATTATAAATACGGATTGAACTTTGCAGTTAAGGAACACTACATTATTCCTTCCATAATCCTCATTATTGGAATTTTATTCTGGGGATTAAACGTAAAATTTCCTATAAAAATTACGAAGATTCTAAGATCCACAGCAGCATTAAGCAAAATATCTTATGCAATGTATGTAATACACATGCCGTTATTACTGTTGTTCGGAACTGTCTCGGCGACATCAGCCATTTTTTATGCTTTGAAACTATTGGTATACTTTTCTATTCTGTTTTTTGTTTCTTATTTATTGGAGGATATATATCAACCATATATCAAAAAGTTATTCTTTTTGAGGAAAACATAATTCGGTCTTACAAGTAGATATTTCAAGACGCATGGTTTTGTGGGACCGATTGCGCGAGTGTAGACGGAGAACACAAAAAGAAATCTTAATATATGAGCAGTGAATTTAATTAATTAATTTCAATTTATATTGACTGCTTTTTCATAATAATATAAATATGAATTGTAATATTATTAAAATAATAATATTTATATGTGTCGTCAGAAATTTTATCACAGGCAGTGCTAAAAAAGGTAAACAAAACAATAACCAATTATCTTCTAATTGAGGTATGGTATAAAAACTTAAAAGGAGGTAAAATAAAAAGGGCGCTAAAAAATAACAACAGTTTTTCCAAATAAATTTTCTTTCGAAAAACATGACGCTCAGAACAATTATCATCGTTAGTGTCTTAATAATGAAATAGCT
>Ga0206890_1161_pt3 | contig 9945 bp, 10 predicted proteins | sample Alteio_BWOrgHeat_58_FD_152960 | JGI IMG/M metagenome (GOLD analysis project Ga0206890, IMG submission 152960) | Enriched cells from forest soil in Barre Woods Harvard Forest LTER site, Petersham, Massachusetts, United States - Alteio_BWOrgHeat_Nextera6 ... | reverse complement strand
CAGCTCACTTACGCTGGCACGGCGCTCTGGTATAGTAACTGTTTTTTCATATTCACCCAGCGCGGACTTAGCGTGCCCCAGCGTATAGCGCGCACCTTCATAATTCTGCTGGCGAATCAGGATGCGGGTGAGATAAATATTATCCTGCAGTTTGGCAAAAGGCGCATCTGTAACTGAGGTTTCCTGGATAGATTCACCCAGCAGACGATCTAATTCTTTATCCGCCGCGTTCAAATTATTGTCAGCAATATAGCGTTTTGCCGCCTGTATATGATCGGCTGCCTGTTCGGGATTAATGGAAATATTCACATCCACCAATTCCACATCACGCACAGCGGGCGCTTTATTGGAAGACCAGAACGGGCCGCGCGTGTAAATGCGCACCGCATAACTGTCATCTGCAATGGGAATATAATAGTTGTCGGTTTGCCCGTAAAGCACACGGCCGAAATGAATGCCCATCATTTCCAGGTAATTGCGCGTGCTGCGTATGGTGTTAAGTGCATTGCTGGCGTTATCCAATGACTGCAGCGCATCCTGTTTGCCACCGTAACTTAAGGCCACCCGCGCTTCCGATATATCGCCAAGCATTTCCCTGGCTGAATATTCAAATCCCGGATTGGCCGCATATGTATTGACGGCAGAAGCAGTAGGCGCAGGATTCGTTGTTGTAACAGAGGAATTATCCGCAGCTATGGCAACCGTACATATACTCGTGCCAAACAATAATGTGGCCGCCAGGCCTGTAGCACTATAGCGCATATTCCCCCCTCATTTATGCAAGAGAGGGTACCTTACTGGAGTCACTATAAAGAATCGCTGGCAAAAAATCCTGCGCACATTAATTCTGTATAAATACCTCTTTGCGCTATTTTGCTTTATGCGCCCTGGCAATAGCGTCGCTGATGATGGCAGCGGCTTCCTCAGTATCCGCCCATTTGGTGATTTTCACCCATTTGCCTTTTTCCAGATCCTTATAATGCTGGAAGAAATGGGCAATCTGCTCGCACACAATTTCCGGCAGATCGCGGTAGGACTGCACCTTGGCATAAAATGGGTGCAACGCATCCACCGGCACAGCCAGTATCTTTTCATCCGTTCCGGCTTCGTCTTCCATCATGAGCGCGCCAATGGGCCGCGAGCGGATAACGCTGCCTGGCACTACGGGGGACTGGCAGACTACAATGGCATCGCACGGATCACCGTCTTCAGACAAGGTGTGCGGAATGAAGCCGTAATTGGCCGGATAAATCATTGAAGTATGCAGAAAACGATCAACGAACATAGCGCCGGATGATTTATCGATTTCATATTTTACCGGCTCTCCGCCCTGGGGTATTTCTATAATGACGTTGATGTCGTGGGGCGGATTCTTTCCTACTGGAATCTTCTTAATATCCATTTCGTCCTCTTGGCTCTATTCATGCTGTTTCATTTTGCGGGCGCCCTGCATAGCACAGAACATGCATCTTACAATGCATAAATTGGCATATAAACCATGCAAATGATTACACTCAATGCCCCACAGGCGCATCCTGAAAGATAAAATAGGCTGCCGCTATCATGCATAACGAAGCATAAAGGAAATTCAGTGTCAGTGGCTTACCCATATAGAAATATGCAAATACCGCGAATACCACCATGGTGATGATTTCCTGGATAATTTTAAGCTGGCCGAGGGTAAAAATTTTATACCCAATACGGTTTGCCGGCACTTGCAGCATATATTCAAAGAAAGCAATCGCCCAACTCACCAAGATAGCCACAATCAAAGGCTTGTTCTGCAGGTTCTTCAAATGCCCATACCAGGCAAAGGTCATGAAGACATTAGAGCCCAGCAACAGAAGAATAGTTTGCATAATAGCTATGGCTTAAGGGTTGCCGAGGAAATCCGCCTTGCCGATATCGACGCCGTTATGGCGCAAGATAGCATAAGCCGTGGTGATATGAAAATAGACGTTGGGCAACACAAATTGCAGCAGATAGTTCTGACCGCTAAAATTCAGATCGCGGCCGCCGATTTTAAGCGCAATCGCATGTTCTTCGCTGCCGTCAATCTGCGCTGGCTTTATGGATTGCACAAAAGCAATCGTTTTAGCAATGCGCGCCTGCAACTCATCAAAGGTTGCTTCTTTATCTTCGTAGCTCGGCACGTCCACGCCTGCCAGCCGCGCAGCGCCGCCTTTTACTATATCCGTGGCGATTTGTATCTGGCGGCTCAAAGGAAACATATCCGGTGCCAAACGCGCATTAATAAACACGCTTGGCTCAATTTTCCTGGCTTCAGCATGCGCGGCCCCTTTTTTAAGGATTCCCGAAAGATTCTGCAGCATGCGCACGAATACAGGGCTGGAAGCCTGGTACATGGATAGGGTCATAGTTTACTCCGGTTACAGTAATAAAGAGCGACCCTATCCGACAAAAACGAATTGTCTAATATAAAATAATATATGCTACCGCTTACTGCGCACCGTCTTATGTTTCAGCGCCGAGATTTTATTCATCTTCGCCATTCTCGCTGTCGCATTTTTACCAGCTTTGGAAGACGCCTTCACCAGTTTGATTGTATTCTTCTTGGCGGATTTCACTATTTTGCGGGCAGTGGATTTAGCGGCTTTGGGCATTTTTAATACTTTGGCAGATTTTTTTACCGGATTTTTCGCTTTAAAGATATGTGCGTTCTTCGCTGGTGAATCCCCCTTGCCTTTGCTGGCAGCCACCATTTTTTCTTCCGCAAATGTTGCAACGCCTCTCTTTAACAACAGTTCTTTGCGGATCAGCATATGTTTGCCGAGCGCATCCATATCCATATCAAGCGCGCGGGCCTTGGGCAGCATATCGTTTTCTTCTTCGCGGATATGATGGCGGATATTTTCCGACAGCACTTTGAATTTAGCATCATAGTGATCTTCGGTGCCGTCCATCACTTCAAGCTCGGCAATCAATAGCTTGGCCACGTGATGTTCTTCATCCGCCTCGTTCATGATTTTTTTATCAATTTGCGGCCGCACAGCGGCATAAAAAATTTCTTCCTCAATGGAAGCGTGTATTTTCAATTCCTTAATCACGTCCGCCACTATCTTTTTCTTAGCGCGCAGATTGTCTGCCTTCTCAAAATTATCGAAAAGATCTTTTACTTTATTATGATCATTCTTGAGGATGCCGATAGCATCTTCTTCATTGCTCTGGGTGAGGAATTCAAACATGGTCATACTCCTGATTGCGGGGTTAAATCACGAGACAGAATGCCGCAAAAAGAATAAGCGCGATATAAGGTTAGTGGCCAGAATATATAAGGGGTATATTTGCGTGATTCAGCCCTGAATAGGCACAGGTTTGCGATCGGCGCCGATGCTGACATAGACGAACCGTCCCTCGGTCACTTTTTCTTTTTCCTGGCTGTCGCGGCGCTCTACGTAAGCCTCCACTTTCACGGTCATGCTGGTGCGTCCGGTTTTTTCAAGATGGGTATAGCATTCAAGGCAATCGCCCACGAATACCGGCTTATGGAACACAACATTATCTATCGCAACCACGACGATTTTATGTTTCACCAAACGGCGGGCACATACATACGCCGCCAGATCCATCTGGCCCAGTATCCAGCCGCCGAACATGTCGCCGTCAGGGTTGGTGTCGGCTGGCATGGCGATAACTTTGGTTGTGCATTCCGACAAGGGATCAGTTGGGTTGGTCATTCACACTCTCCTATTCCATTTTAAGGCAATGGCAGGAAATATAGCAAAAATTAGAAGCGTTTTACATTTATATCATGATTTTTACGTTTTTTATGTTTAGTATGCTCTGCATTAACTGCAAAATTTAGGGGAATTGTTATGGTTGTCGCATTAAAAGCCGAAAGCGTAATCGCCGACGAATGGAAAAACAGCCCACGCTGGAAAGGCATCGAACGCTCCTACTCTGCCGCCGATGTCGCCCGCCTTCGCGGCACGGTGCCCATCGATTATTCCCTCGCGCGCTTAGGCGCAGAAAAACTCTGGCGCTCTTTGCATTCCGAAGCCTATGTCAACGCGCTGGGTGCGCTTACCGGTAACCAGGCCATGCAGCAGGTGCGAGCAGGCCTCAAAGCTATTTATCTTTCCGGCTGGCAGGTCGCAGCCGATGCAAACCTTGCGGGCGAGATGTATCCCGACCAAAGCCTCTACCCTGCAAATTCCGTACCTTCCGTGGTAAAGCGCATCAACAATTGCCTGCTACGCGCCGACCAGATTTGCCATTCCGAAGGTACCGATACGATTGACTGGATGCAGCCCATAGTCGCTGACGCCGAAGCCGGTTTTGGTGGATCGCTCAATGCGTTTGAGCTTATGAAGGCGATGATTGAAGCCGGTGCTGCCGGTGTTCATTGGGAAGACCAGCTGGCATCTGCCAAAAAATGCGGCCATATGGGTGGCAAGGTATTGGTGCCGATTGCTGAACATATCCAAAAACTGCTCGCTGCGCGTCTTGCCGCGGACGTATGTGGTGTACAAACATTGATTGTTGCGCGTACCGATGCGAATGGTGCCTACCTCATCACGTCCGATATTGATGAGCGTGACGGTGCTTTCATGGAAAAAGAACGCACCGTGGAAGGCTTCATTAAATATAAAGGCGGCATTGACGCTGCCATCAATCGCGGCATTGCCTTTGCACCGTATTCGGATTTAGTCTGGTGCGAAACCTCCACCCCTGATTTGGGCGAAGCCAAAAAATTTGCCGAATCTCTGCATAAAAAGCATCCCGGCAAGCTGCTCGCCTATAACTGCTCGCCATCATTTAACTGGAAAAAACACCTTGATGACGCAACCATCGCCAAATTCCAGAAGGAACTCGGCGCCATGGGCTACAAATTCCAGTTCATCACGCTGGCTGGCTTCCACGCGCTTAACCATTCCATGTTTGACTTGGCGACCAAATACAAAGCCGCTGGCATGGCAGGCTATGTTGAATTGCAGACGCGTGAATTTGCCGATGCTACTAAAGGCTTTACTGCCGTTAAACATCAGCGTGAAGTGGGAACGGGCTATTTTGACGCCGTGGCGCAAGCCATCGCCCAAGGCGAATCTTCGACCGGTGCTATGGAAGGCTCAACCGAAGCCGCGCAGTTTCATTGAGGTAGAGAGATTAGAAAGGGGCAAAATATCGCCCCCTTCGCTCACCCCGCCCCCCCCCCTCACTGGGAGAGGATTAGGGCGATGGGGCTATCTTTCTGTGAATTGCTAACTCGCAATATACGCACTGATGAAAACATATGCGGTCACAATTACAGCAGCACCACCGGCTGCTGCGCCAATATAAAAAATCGCGCGCTGGCGGGTAAGTGCCGCAACGGATGCCAGCGCAATACCCAATTGTGCCGCCATGCCGGCGTAACCCAGCACATCTTTTTCGCCCAAACGTTTCAGTCCTTGGCCTAAATGGGTTTCACGATCTTTAATTTTATCTTCCGCCGTCTGCTTAAGTATTGGCTGACGGGTACGCAGCGTATCGTCCATTTCCTTGAGCTTAGCCTTATCCTGCCTGCTAAACGGGCTTGAAGGCAGCAATTGCGTTTCAAATATATTGGCCTTGATGCTATCGGCCTCATATTCCGACCAGGCATCCGATGCCTGGGTCTGCGATAATATCGCCTGATTGCTCTCATAGATGGCTTCGTTGGTGAGCGTAGTGGTGCGCACCGTCAGGAAGCCAGCCAGCGCCGCAAGAGCGCCGGTCAGCATCGCCACCTGATTCACCCATGACGGCGTATTCGTATCATCCGCCGATGCGCGCTTGGTGTCTCCTGCCGCCAGGGTTGCCGTAATATCTTTAAGGGCTTTGATAGCTTTGTGAGATTTATGCATAATTATGTCCTTGGTTTGATAGTGTAGATAAACCTCTAAGCAATTTAAATATTCAAGTCTTTTTAGCAATTCTCTTTATGTTTATATTTTTATGGGCGCATATCCGCTCACAAGCGTTGCTTTTAGGCGTGAAACGTTAGGTATTATTATAATACCAAAAGACAGTATATGAACAATTCAACCATCTAATTGCGAATGATTCTCATTTTTAGTTTGACATAATGAAATGCAACCATTATTCCCATAACGAATATTTAATTGAGAATCATTCGCAAATAAAACGGGGGCCAATAAAATGATATTTAATACGCCTGCATCCATTAAAAATGGCCCTGCTTACGTATCGTTCAAAGCGTTGCTGCTTACAAGCTTTTTAACATTGCTTGCTTCTAATGCTGTACATGCTGAAGATGAAGGCGCCTCCACAGGATCCTCCGGCCCCAAATCAGCAGGCAACCGCCCTGACAACACGTTCTCCCTTGGCGACAGTTTGCAGGAAGGACCTACAGGAGGCATTTGGCAGCAAAGCACATTGCTGGGCGATATAGGCGGCGTACGTTCAACGCTTGGCACTGCCGGCATATCTTTAAATGTTACAGAAACCAGTGAAGTGCTGGGCAATATCACCGGCGGTGTGAAGCAGAGCGCGGACTATGACGGCCTGACTACCGCCACCGCGCAGCTGGATACGCAAAGGGCATTTGGCTTAAGAGGCGGCACATTCAATGTCAGCGCACTGCAGGTTCATGGCAGCAATTTAAGCGCCGACAATCTTGATACTCTCCAGACTGCCAGCGGCATCGAAGCCGATCGCGGCTTCCGTTTGTGGGAATTGTGGTACGACCAGGCATTCTTCTATAACAAGATGGATGTAAAGGTCGGCCAGCAGAGCATCGATCAGGAATTCATCAACAGCCAGGGCGCCAGCCTGTTTGTAAATACCATGTTCGGCTGGCCGATGATACCTTCGGCGGACATGCTATCAGGCGGTCCCGCCTACCCGCTTTCTTCGCTCGGCGCCCGCATCCGAATCCAGCCTGAAGGCCCGTTTGCCTTGCTGGTCGGCGTGTACGACGATAATCCCGCAGGCCCGTGTGATCAGGGCGATCCTCAATTGTGCGATAATCACGGCACTAATTTCCGCGTTAACGACGATCCGCTTTTCATCGCCGAGCTCCAGTTCTCCTATCCTTCCATGAATGATATGGAATATAACGGCAAGGGCGCGCCGCTGCCTGGCACGTATAAGTTAGGGTTCTGGTATGATGCCGGCCAGTTCGCCGATCAGCATGTCGATACTACCGGCGTATCGCTGGCTACCAGCGCTACCGGCAATCCATTAATGCATCATGGCAATTACAGCATCTATACGGTGGTGGATCAGATGTTATGGCGCGAAAGCCCGCAGAGTGAAGAGTCGCTCGGCTTCTTCTTCCGCGGCATGATTGCGCCAAGCGACCGCAACCTTATCAGCATGAGCCTTAATGCAGGACTCACCTACCGCGAGCCTTTCGAGCATCGCGACGACGACGTAATAGGAATCGGCGTGGGCTATGCCGACGTAAGCAGCAGCGCCAGCAGTCTCGATAATGACAGCGGCCTTCCGGCCCGCACCGGTGAAACCTTCATCGAGGCAACCTACCAATATGCCGTGGCCCCCTGGTGGCAGCTGCAGCCTGATTTCCAATATGTGTTTAATCCCGGCGGCGGCCTGCTTAATCCCAATGACCCTACCAATACACGCAAGCTGGGTGACGAAGCAGTCGTCGGCCTGCGCACCAACATCACTTTCTAAGGAGTATTATCATGCAATCTTATAAACCGACAAAATATGCGCTGCTGAGCTTACTGTTTACAGCCGCGCTTAGCTTGCAATACAATGTTTACGCCGAAGATGAAAAAGGGTTCCTGGAAACCAACCATCATCACAATACGCTGATTTCCACCGTGCCTGCTAACGGCGATCAAAATCCCTATGCTATTATCGTCGCGCCGGTGTCTGCCGGTTCTGTACAAAAAGGCGACGTATTGATTGATAATTTCAATAATGCCACCAACCTGCAGGGCACGGGAACGACTATTGTCGATTATAACCCCGTGACCAAGAAATTGTCGCTGTTTGCCAAAATTCCTAAAGACTTGGCTGGCTGCCCGGGCGGCGTCGGACTTACCACCGCCATGACCATGCTTAAAAGCGGCTGGGTGATAGCAGGCAGTACACCTAGCACGGATGGCACCACTGCCACCAAAGGCAATGGCTGCCTTATCGTGCTGGATGCAAACGGCAAGGTGGCAAACACCATTGCCGGCAATAATATCAATGATCCCTGGGGCAATATGGCTGTGATTGATAACGGCGCCAGTGCAACCTTGTTTGTCAGCAACACCGGCTTTGGCGTCGGCGCTCCCGATCCGAATTGGACGATTGTCAACAAGGCAACGGTGCTACGCATTGAGCTTTCCATCCCTGCGGGCAAACCTCCGGCAGTCAAAAGCCAGACGGTCATTGCCGACGGGTTAAGCGAACGCGCCGCCAAGGACGTATTCATCATCGGCCCCACCGGTCTTGCGCTTGGCAAGGATAATACGCTGTATGTATCCGACGCGATCAATAACCGCGTGATTGCTATTGACGATGCCGCCACGCGCAAAACCAGCGTCGGCACCGGCCGCGAAGTTACTAAAGACAGGTTGCTCCATCGCCCGCTTGCCATGATACTGGCGCCAAACGGCAATCTTCTGGTGACCAACGGCAAGAACGGCCAGGTGGTGGAAATCAATCCGCAAACCGGCAAGCAGCTTTACGCCCAATGGGTTGATACCGATAAAGCCCAGACTCCGCCAGGCAACGGAGATCTGTTTGGATTGGCGCTCACGCCGGATAATACCGGATTTTATTATGTGGAAGATGATATGAACACGGTCGTTTTAGCACAATAAATTATAACAGAATGTCCTGTCCGTTTAAAAATCTCGGCACTATCAGCCGACGAAATTTCCTCAAAGGTGCCGGTGGGCTTATGGCCGCCGGTGCTGCGGGCTTTGGCGCGCGCTACGCGATGGATGCAATCACCCATAAACCCGGCACTGGCAACCAGACCGGGCCTATCGCATTTTCAGGCGCGCATCAGGCGGGCATCATTACGCCTCAGCAAAATGCACTCTATTTTGCTGCCTTTGACCTCACCACCGCTAAGCGTGATGACATCGTTACGCTGCTTAAGAGCTGGACTGAAGCCTCTGCCCGCCTCACCCAGGGGCAGACTGCGCAGCCGTTTTCCAGTGATTTAAGCAAACCTGCGGGCGACGGCGGCGACAGTCTGGGGCTTACCCCATCACGCCTCACGCTTACTTTCGGGTTTGGCGCTGGCTTATTTTCCAAAGACGGCCATGATCGTTTTAACCTGGCAGACAAGCGTCCGGCGGCCTTGGTTGACATGCCGAAATTCAACGGCGATCAATTAGTGGATACTATCAGCGGCGGCGATCTGGCGGTGCAGGCCTGCGCTGACGATCCGCAAGTGGCGTTCCATGCCGTACGCCAGCTTGTGCGCATCGCAGAGGGCATCGCTCAGTTACGCTGGACGCAGAGCGGCTTCTTGTCGCGCCCCACTCATGATGAAACCCCGCGCAACCTTATGGGTTTTAAAGACGGCACACGAAATCCCAAAGAACAGGAAATGGAAGGATTCGTTTGGTCAGGCGATGAAGGCCCCGGCTGGATGAAGGGCGGGAGCTTCATGGTCACGCGCAAAATCCGCATCGCGCTTGAGCATTGGGATAATTCAGAAGTTGATTTTCAGGAAGAAGTGATAGGACGGCATAAAATCTCCGGCGCACCGCTGGGCATGCAAAATGAATTGGACCGGCCGGACTTCAAGGCTACCGATAAAGACGGTAATTTCATCGTGCCGGAAAACGCGCATGTGCGTCTGGCAGCATCGGAAAGCAATGACGGCGCGCAGATTCTCAGGCGCGGCTATTCCTATAATGACGGCATCAACTTTGTCGCCGAACGCTGGCCGCCCTGGCGGCAGGGGCTTGAATATGACGCCGGGCTTTTCTTCATAGCCTATCAGCGCGACCCGCGACTCGGCTT
>Ga0206890_1373_pt1 | contig 9948 bp, 13 predicted proteins | sample Alteio_BWOrgHeat_58_FD_152960 | JGI IMG/M metagenome (GOLD analysis project Ga0206890, IMG submission 152960) | Enriched cells from forest soil in Barre Woods Harvard Forest LTER site, Petersham, Massachusetts, United States - Alteio_BWOrgHeat_Nextera6 ... | reverse complement strand
TATATCCGTATGCTGTGCGGCATTGTGATCAAGCTTGGCAAAACACCTGTTTTGTGGGCTGATATCGCCATGAAATATCCCGAGGCCATCAATCTGCTCCCAAAAGGCACTGTTTTGGTGGATTGGAACTACGGCTGGAGTATGAACAACTTTGGCGATCATCAAAAATTAATGCAAGGCGGTTATGAAATATGGGGTGCCCCAGCGCTGCGCTCGCATCCTGATAATTACTTCCTGACCCAATGGGAGAAGCACTTTAATAACATCCGCAGTTTTGTGCCTGTTGCACGTGACCTGGGATATAAGGGTATAGTGATGACCTCCTGGTCGACCTCAGGTGCCTATTCCCCGGTTTGGGAAACGGACGAAAATGTAGCTGATCTGTATGCCATCAGGCATGTATATCCTATCAGTGGCTTTAATATGTTGTTGGCTGCTTATATTGAAAGCATAAAATCGCCAAAGCCATTGGATATCGAACAGTTTATAGCCCGTTATTGCAAAACACAATATGGTTTGAATCAGCAACAGTCGGCTTTACTTTGGAGAGCATTAAAAACGGCACCTTATGAGGTGCAGCAGGGTGAGGTAAAATCTCCAAAACCAATGTCGATACAGCAACTGCTCGATAGTACGAAATGGGTAGCCAATACTTTAAATTCGCTCAAACCGCTCAAAAACCAACAGGAGTTTGAGCATTACCGATTGATGACGGATATACGTGTATATTATTTAACTTATGAAGAAATTGAGAAAACAGTTAACTCATCTTCCTTCAAGGTTAACAAAATACCACCAACTCTTGAACAGTTAAGAAAATTGATGTTAACAGGAGATGAGCTTGATAAGCGTTTTATCGCACTAAATAAAAATTATCTCTATTCGGCCGAACTTCAACAGGAAAACGACCTAAGAAATACTAAGGTTCATATTTTGTATAATCGCCTGTCACGCAAAAAATAAGTTATGCGATTAAAGATACTTAACGGCCAGATTATTACTCCACAGGGCATATTAAAAGGCGGAAGCTTGCTAATTGAAGATGGAAAAATATTGGAGATCAACAATTCTAACATTGATGCACCCGACGCCACAGAGATAGATGCAGGAGGCAAATATGTATCACCGGGCTTTATCGATATACATGTACACGGCGGTGGCGGGCATGATTTTATGGATAATACTGTAGAAGCTTTCCTGGAAATCGCAAAACTACACTCCCGGCATGGAACAACGGCCATGCTGCCAACAACTTTAACAAGCGAAAAAGCCGATCTGCTCAAAACATTAAGTGTTTATGAAGAGGCAAATAAGGTGAACGCAGATGGCGCGCAATTTATAGGTATGCACCTGGAAGGGCCATATTTTGCTATGAATCAGCGCGGTGCACAGGACCCCCGATATATCCGTGATCCTGATCCTGCTGAATATAAGGAGATATTAGCCACTTCAAAATCTATCAAAAGGTGGAGTGCCGCGCCGGAATTGCCAGGGGCTATTGAGTTTGGCAAATACATGGTAGCACATGGCATTTTGCCTGCCATTGCGCATACGGATGCCATTTATGAAGAGGTGATAGACGCTTTTAATGCCGGTTATACTTTGGCTACGCACTTTTATTCGGCTATGTCAGGTGTAACTCGCCGCAATGCTTTTCGTTATGCGGGTGTTATTGAGAGCGCCTATTTGATCGATGAGATGGATGTGGAGATCATTGCGGATGGGGTGCATTTGCCCGCCCCCTTGCTTAAGTTGATCTATAAGATTAAAGGTCCGCACAAGATAGCTTTGATAACGGATGCCATGCGCGCAGCGGGGATGCCTCCCGGAGAAAGCATTTTGGGGAGCCTGCGGGATGGTATCGAAGTGATTGTGGAAGACGGTGTAGCTAAGATGCCCGACCGCGCCTCATTTGCAGGTAGTGTGGCAACATTTGATCGTTTGGTGCGTACGATGATCGCAATTGCCAGTGTGCCTTTGACTGAAGTTATACAAATGGCTTCATATAATCCGGCAGTTATCATGAAAATTGATAACAGGAAAGGCTCGCTTGAAAAAGGGAAGGATGCCGATATTGTGATCTTCGATGAAGATATTAATATTGATACGACTATCGTCGTCGGCAAAATTATGTATAAAAGTTAGTCATGCCAAAGGAATTAAAAGTTGATAACCTTGAAGTAAAGGTATACCCCGACAGGGCGAATATGGGAAGTGCTGCCGCGGATATGGTTTGCCAGCAAATTGCCCAATTGTTGCATGGACAGGAATTTGTAAACATGATCTTTGCCGCTGCGCCATCTCAAAATGAATTCCTGGCAGCTTTGACTGATAGAACTGATTTGGAATGGAAGCGCATTAATGCCTTTCATATGGATGAATATATTGGTTTGCCGGATGGCCATCCCGCTTTATTCAGTTCTTTTTTTGAGGGATGGCATATTTGATAAATTGCCATTTCATACGGTAAATTATATTAATGGCAATGCCCCAGATGTAGGGTCAGAATGTGAGCGCTATGCTGCGCTGCTAAAAAAATATCCAACTGATATTGTATGCATGGGCATTGGCGAGAACGGACATATTGCCTTTAATGATCCGCATGTAGCTGATTTTCAAGACCCCAAATTAGTAAAAATTGTCGACCTTGATTTGGCGTGCCGGCAACAGCAGGTGAATGACGGATGCTTCCCTCAGTTGAATAAGGTACCAACTCATGCTATTACACTTACTGTCCCTGCCCTGATGGAAGGCAAATACATTTACTGCATTGTGCCGGGGAAGAATAAGGCAAACGCCGTTTATAACACCTTATTTCAGCAGGTAAGTGAAGCATGCCCTGCATCATGTCTGCGAAAACATTCCAGCGCCATTTTATTCCTTGATGCTGAGAGTAGTGCTTTTGTAGAATATTAAATACCCTTATTGTTTGTCTGAATCTAATATTAAATATAGTATTACGAGTATGAGTCCTGCACAGGCATTATTCCTCACTAGATATTTAAAGTATTTTAACGTAAGAAATGTTAGCATAAACGCCTTAAAGGTCTTTCAAATAGTGCGTTATAAAAAATAATAAATAATAAATTTTTGATATGAATAATTTGTTGTAACTTTATTAACTACAGCGAAACCTTATCAAAATTAAATTAAAATGAAAGCATTAGGAAAAAAAATCAGGCTATTGCGCCATCAAAAGGGATGGAGCCAGGAAGATGTTGCTAAACGGTTAGACATATCTATTCCTGCTTTTTCTAAAATTGAAACTGGCATCACGGACATCAACCTCTCAAGACTTGAACAGATATCAGTTTTGTTTGACATGTCTGTTGTGCAGTTACTTACTTTTAGCGACTCGGAACAGGATCAAAAATTTATTAACGAGTTGGAGTCGGTTAACAAGAGGTTGATGGACCGGGAAGCAGAAGTTATCGATCTGCAAAAAAAGGTAATCGAGCTCTTTGAAGAACTCAGGCATTCAAAGGCTACTGCATAATAGCTTATAGATTTTGACCTAATACCGCCTGTTTTACTCAAAAATATAACGCATTGTTAAGTGTTTTTTGCCAAATGTACCCCCCATACTGTGGTGGAGGGCTATCATTTTGTCATTAAAATCGCCTACCCATGATAGCTCCAGTTCATCGTATTGCTTTAAAGGTAACACATATTCTTTCAATTTAATAAATAAGGCAGACTCCAGTCCGTGCTTCTGATACTTTTGCTTGGTACCCATTACTATAGCCCTCATGCGCGAAACACCTTTCCACCTGTAATATAAAAACTTGAGCTTACCGATGAGATTAAGCTTCCCATTTATAGTTTTGATCATTTGGTTGGCATCGGGTAAGATCACTACGAATGAGGCTGGCTCGCCATTCACATAAGCAAACCAAATCAGTTTTTCGTCCATCAGGGGCTTCATTTTCCTGAAACTCTCAAGCAGGGTAGCATGTACAATGGGAACGAAGTTTTCAAAATCGCGCCAGCCGTCATTATAGATCTCCATAAAATCGGCTGCAAATTTTTCTATTTCCCTTGCCTTCAGATGTTTAAATTCATATCCTGGTTTTTGCGCGACCCATTCGGCAATTTTTGTGAATCGCTCCGGGAATGGCTTATGTACATCTACGTGATTTGTGATCTGCTCATACAGGATTTTAAAGCCATAATTATCAAAGAATTTTTTATAATATGGCGGATTATAGTTCATCCCGTAAGATGGTGGAACAAACCCTTCAGAGAGCAGGCCCCAGAAATTATCATTCTCCCCAAAGTTGATGGGGCCATCCATGGCCTGCATGCCATTGGCCTTTAGCCATTCCTTTGCTGTATCAAACAATAGATAGGCTACCTTTTCATCATTAATACATTCAAAAAATCCCATGCCACCGGTGGGCTGCTCATAATTATAGGCTTTTTCATCATTAATGAAAGCAGCAACGCGGCCAAGCAATTGCCCATTTTCCCCGGTTAATATCCAGCGCGTACATTTGCCGTGTTGGTAAAAATTATTTTTAAGGGGATCAAAGATCGCTTCAATATCATTATCAAGCGGGCATATCCAATTTTTATCATCCTTATAAATTACCCTGGCTACGTCTAAAAAGGCTTTTTTAGTGGCTTTGTCATCAACCCCGGTAATATTCATATTAGCTATCTATAAGCGGGTAAATATAAAAAAGCATTCAGATATAATATCTGAATGCTTTAAATAGGTATATGATACCAATAAACTGGTTCAATATCAATAGTCGTCGTCCTCGTCGTATCCCTCAAAGGATTCATACCTCCCCAGGTCATCTAGGGGCATATCAAAATCCTCATCGTCATCATCATCGATGATCTTTTTCTTTGCAGGTATATCATCCGGCCTATCATCCGATTTTTCTGCGCCCGTGCTCTTAGAAGCAACATCTTTCTTAACAGGTTTTTTTGGCGTTTCCATGGCGACGTTTTTTATTGTCAAACATTACTTCAAGATAAACTAAAATCAAATTAAATGCAAGTCATAATTTATTTAGAATACTGAATTGCTATTCCAAAAATAATTAAAATCATTTTCAAAGAAAATACATTTAAAAATTATTCTGCCTGCTCTCCAATCGAGATCGAATTATCTGTAAACTCTTTTATTTGAGGTAATTCACTTAAGGCATTTATACCGAAATAGTCCATAAATTGTTGGCTTGTGCTGTATAAAATTGGCCTGCCAACGGTTTCTGACTTTCCAATGATCGTGATCAACTCCTTTTCTAATAGTTTTTGGATCGAATACTCGCTGTTTACGCCCCTTATCTGCTCTATTTCCAGCTTGGTTACAGATTGTTTATACGCTATAATAGCCAGGGTTTCGAGGGCGGCAGCGCTTAACTTTTTCTTTGAACGCTGCAATTGCAATAAACTGATAACAGAATGGTAGTTTTTTTTTGGTAAGGAACTGGTATCCATTTGCCATATTAACAAGTTCAATGGCCAAGTTGTCATCTCTGTACTTTCGCTGAATGTTATCTAAGCTTGACATTATTTCATCCCTGGTAAAATCATGCTCAAAGGCCGATTGGATGCAATACATTATTTCCTCAATGCGGATACTTTGTTCGGATGAAAAGATGAGGGCTTCAATGTAAAGTTCGGGGTTATCCATTTATATAGTTTGTTATCAAAATTCAAATTATGCAAAAAGAACTAAGTAAAACGAATGATTAATGGAGCACATTTGTAAACATCTCAATTCCACAATTGTGGATAAGCCATAACCTATGAGGAAAAAAACGGGAAAAAAATCAACACATGCCGGAAAGATTTTCCACGTTTAATTAATAAATGTAATAAAGGTTAAGTTTATTTATAGTTAAACGCACTATTTTATTGATGTGGCACAGGATTTGGATATATATACACGACCCCCACAAAGGGCTGTTTTTCATAGGTAGATGTAGAGGTCGGAAACTGCGAGAGTAACCGACCTTTCTTTTTTACTAATAGTTAATCACCTGTTCTTCTATCTGCGCGGGAATATCGCGCCATTCATACCTCTGGTTACGTAATTGTGGTTCAAACCCGGCTTCTATGATGGAGGTCTGGATACCCTTGGCCGTAAAACGATGTGGTGCCCCGGCAGCCGAAACTACATTCTCCTCGATCATGATGGAGCCGAAATCATTGGCACCGGCATGCAGGCAAATTTGAGCAACTTGTTTCCCTACAGTTAACCACGAAGCTTGTATATTTTTAATATTAGGCAACATGATACGGCTGAGCGCGATCATGCGGATATACTCGTCGCCGGAAACATTGTTGGTAATGCCCCGAATTTTACGCAGCAATGTCCCATCATCCTGGAAAGGCCATGGGATAAACGCCATAAAGCCATAAGCGCCTTCGGGTTTTTCAGACTGTACCTCGCGTATCCAAACCAGGTGTTCAAAACGTTCCTCAATGGTTTCTACATGGCCAAACATCATGGTTGCCGATGTAGGCAAATTTAATTTATGAGCAGCGCGCATCACATCAAGCCATTCCTTGCCGCCACATTTCCCTTTAGAGATCAGTCTGCGCACACGGTCATTCAATATCTCAGCGCCTGCACCGGGCAATGAATCAAGCCCGGCAGCTTTTAACTCGCGCAGCACATCAATATGACTCATGCTCTCCAATTTTGAAACATGGGCTATCTCCGGGGGGCCTAAGGAGTGCAGTTTTAAATTGGGATATAAGTCTTTTAACTGTCTAAACAGATCTGCATAAAATTTTAGACCAAGATCAGGGTGATGCCCGCCCTGCAAAAGCAACTGATCCCCACCTAAACGAAATGTTTCCTCTATTTTTTGCTTATAAGTTTCAATGTCGGTAATGTAACTATCCTCGTGGCCCGGCCGCCTGAAAAAATTGCAGAATTTGCAATTGGCGATGCAAACATTGGTGGTATTTACGTTGCGGTCTATCTGCCAGGTTACCTTGCCATGCGGAACCTGCTTTTTGCGTAACTCATTGGCCACATACATTAAATCGGTTGTTGGCGCATGGTAATGGAGGTGTACACCTTCATCAATGCTCAAAAAATCAAAATTTAATGCACGTTGCAGCAAATCGGCTGTATTCATGCTAACAAAGATACGAAGTAAGAGGTGAAAGGTGAAAGCAGAAAGGTGAAAGCTAAAATGTAGAAAGATTTTTACAGGAGACAGACAAAATTAAATGCGCTCCATTTACCAGGGAAATTCTTGAATCATGTAAATCTTAGTTCAGACAACCTCTCCGTTATCCAACCTTAAAACTTGAGTCACACTATCAGGTATCTCGTGCTGATAATGCGTTACATAGATAAGCGTAACATTGCTCAGATTGCAAATCGTATCGATCAGCATTTTAAAATGTTGTTGCTGGTGCATATCCAGGCCCTGGCAGGGCTCGTCAAATATCAGGAGCGATGGATTTTTAATTAACGCCCTTGCCAATAGGCACAAGCGTTGTGCGCTTGCAGGAATATTCTTTAAAAGTTGCCGTGCATATCTGTCTATCTCTAATGCCTTCATCCAACGCAGGGCGGTCTCCATTTTCCTGGGATCGCTGGGGCGAAATAATCCCATAGTGTCATAAAATCCTGATTCGATCACTTGCAGACAACTGTTATCAGTAGGAAAATATTGATATAGTTCGGGCGACAGAAAGCCTGTTTTGCTTTTAATATCCCATATACTTTCACCTGTACCACGTTGCCTGTCGAATAAAATAATATCATTTGCATAAGCCTGTGGGTTATCGCCATTGATCAAACTCAACAGGGTTGATTTCCCTGCGCCATTTGGCCCGAGGAGCGCCCATCTTTCACCTTGTTTTATTTCCCAGTTCACATTTCTCAAAATTGCCTTATCGCCATAAGTAATATTCACCTTATCCATTTTCACGATCACTGAATATGCCTTGCTATTAGCTCCTGTATTTAGCAGGGCAGATAACTCATTCTTATCGACACCATCATCATTAGTAGCACTATAAACTGCAGGATCAAATAAGCTGGCGGGTATTTGCTGCGCGATGCCTCCTTTTTGCAAAACTGCCACATGGGTTATAGCATCCAGGATCTCGAAGAATAAGGTAGTCATAATGACAGTAATACCCGAAGCAGTAATATCATTAATGATTGAACTAAACTGAGCCCTGGTTTGCACATCGAGACCGGCAAGGGGGTTATCAAGCAACAATATAGCAGGGTTTTTCAATAAGGCCGCAGCTATTAATAAGCGTTTGGTTTCGCCATTTGATAGTTTTATGAGTTGCTTGCTTTTTAAAGTATCCAGATTGAGCCTTTTCAGGGTTTTTTCAAGTGTCCAATACCCGGCACGATTATCAGCCGACTTTACGGATAACAGGTATTCTTCTACAGTCAGTGCATCTTCCGAGTCGGACGAATTGTAGCGCTGCTGATAATAAAAATCGCTGGTATTGGAAAGGTTTCGGAAATGATGCCTGGATTCAACCATCGAGATAAGCTTATGGAAAGTTAAACGTGCATCATCAGGATGATTTTCTTTTAAAAATTTTTCATGAAAATGATACCTGATATTGCCTGCGGCTAAATGGAACTTGCCTGCAATAATTTGCAGCAATGCACTTTTACCTGAACCGCTTTCGCCGATAATGGCCCAATTTTCGCCTTTATTAACTTGGAAATTCAGGTTGCTGAAAACAGTAGTGCCTCCCAGTTTGAGCATTGCATCATTTATGGAGAGCAGCGCAGTATTCGTCATTCGGTTCAATTAAGATAGCAGGCCGAAATTAAAACTTAATAGACGCTTTGATTAATTAAATTTTTATTTATCTTTACGCTACTGATTATTAACACCTTAGACAAACTTTCCCTTTGAGATAGCCGTATAATGTAAAACCGGCCTGGTTTTATTTTATAGCGATGTTACTTGCCAATTTAAATTTTGATTTAATGAATTTATCGGGAATTGTTGAAATAATTATACCGGTTTGTCTGATCAGCTTTGTGATTGTATTGATTGCAGTGCAATTTCTTCCAAAGGAAAATGCTGACAGAGAAAATCTTAAATAATTATTTTAGATACGTAAACTTATAGATCCTTCACATGTAAGGTTCAGGACTACTCGTTTTATGTTTTTTGGTTTAATCTTATCAAAAAAATCAGCTTTTTGATTTATTGCCATTTATTATAGTAGTGACCGCCTTAATTATGTCCTTGTTCTGAGATAATAAACAAAAAAAAGCCCCTGGCAAAGTGCCGGGGGCTTTTTTGTTCACTAAGAGAAAAATTATTTCTTCTTAGTTGTGTCTTTCTTCATTTTAGAAGTGTCAGCCATCTTCATTTTGCCAGTGTCTTTCTTAGAAGTGTCAGCCATCTTCATTTTTGCAGAGTCAGCAGCTTTAGCTGAATCAGCAGCCTTAGTTGAATCAGCAGCTGAAGTTCCACCTTTACCTTTACAAGCAGCAGCAGAAACAGCAATAGCTAATGCTAAGAAACCAATTTTGAATGCATTTTTCATTTTAGTCTTTTTTAATAAGTGATTAATAGTTTTGCCCATTAATACCGGAAATAATAAAAGGTAACCCATAATTTGAAAAAAATTACAGATTACCTTTCGAAAAAGTAAAAAAACTAATAACCAGTAGAAAAAACTATAGAAATTTTAGTTCTGATAGGAAATTATTTCTTCTTAGTAGTGTCTTTTTTAGTTGTGTCAGCAGCTGCTTTCTTTGAAGTATCAGCAGTTTTCTTTGAAGTATCAACAGCTGTCTTAGCAGCACTATCAGCCTTTGCAGTTGAATCAGCAGCAGTAGTAGTAGAACTACCTTTACAAGCAGCAGCAGAAACAGCGATAGCAAGAGCTATGAAACCAATTTTGAATGAATTTTTCATGTTGTATAATATTTTATGTTTTGCATTAATACAGCAAATTAAAAAAGGTAACCCAAGTTTT
>Ga0206890_1372_pt1 | contig 9957 bp, 8 predicted proteins | sample Alteio_BWOrgHeat_58_FD_152960 | JGI IMG/M metagenome (GOLD analysis project Ga0206890, IMG submission 152960) | Enriched cells from forest soil in Barre Woods Harvard Forest LTER site, Petersham, Massachusetts, United States - Alteio_BWOrgHeat_Nextera6 ... | reverse complement strand
CCGTGCCGCCGGTGCTCCTGTCGCGGTATTGCAGAATGGCGTCGAACACCGTGAGCGGTTCACGCCTTTCGTTCCCTCGGAGAAGGTTTTGCCAGTCATGGTTGATTGTCCTGCGGAACGGCAGTCTCCAGGCAGGGTTCGGCAGCGCGGGGTGATGCATCTCAAGGTGCCGAACGATGCTTTGGGCGAGGAGTTTGTGGAGCTGTTTGCGGGTACGGCGGCGGATGCTTCCGTTGTGCCGGACTTTCTGAGCGTCGTATGGCGGAAGCTGTGCTTCAACTCAGCGGGGGTTCTTTCGGCACTGGTGATGCAGCCCGCTGGCGTCGTGCGCAGCGAGGCGATGGGTGAGGTTGCGCTTCAGATTATTCGCGAGTGTGCTGCCGTGGGGCGGGCGGAAGGTGCGCAACTTGAAGAAGAGATCGCTGAGACGATCCTGAAGGCACAGCGTGCGGCTCCGGCGGATGGGGTGAACTCGATGCTGGCTGATCGGCAGGCAGGCCGTCCGGTCGAGATCGATGCGCGGAACGGCGTGATCGTACGCCTGGGCCAAAAGCATGGGATTCCGACGCCTGCAAACAAGATGGCGGTCGCGTTGATTGAGGCGATGGTGGCCGGAAATCGGGATGGCAGAGCTGTTTTGTGAAGATAGAGCGCGTTTCCGAAGCTCAGAGCGCCGCTATATAGCACAATTAGCGAAAAGATAACCTCACCTGACAGCCAAGCGATCAGATCGATCGGGAAGGACCACGGGAATCGAAAAAGTGAATCGCGAATCGAATAAGATGGTAAGTGCTGGCTTTTTACGTCCCCCTTACATGGAGTGTTCCTTTGGCAGATACGATTTTTGATGTAGTAGTGGTCGGCGGAGGCCCCGCCGGATATACCTGCGCGATCCGCGCTTCGCAATATGGCCTGAAGGCTGCACTGATTGATGCAAACGATCGCCTGGGCGGAACGTGTCTGCTCTGGGGCTGCATTCCCACCAAGGCAATGCTGTTCTCCGCTGAGCTGTGGGACCACCTGAAACACGCCGACCGTTACGGTATCGACGGCGTGACGCCGACGCTGAATTGGAAGGGCGTTCTGGCGCGCAAAGATGACGTGATCTCCCGCCACGTCAAAGGCCTCGACTTCCTGATGAAGAAGAACAAAATCACTACTTTCAAGGGCTTCGGCAAGTTGACCGGCGCCGCGAAGGACGGCGTCTTTACCGTCGATGTAAAGCTGGCCGATGGAAAGCCTGCGACAGTAAAGGCGAAAAAGGTTGTGCTGGCGACGGGTTCCGACGCCCGTATTCTGCCCGGCTACAAACCGGATGAAACAATCCTGACGAATTACGAGATCCTCAAGATCGCCGAGGCGCCGAAGTCGCTCGTTGTGATTGGCTCGGGCGCGGTGGGGGTTGAGTTCGCTTCTATCTTCAAAAGCTTCGGCGCAGACGTTACTGTTCTCGAAGTGCTTCCGCGCGTCGTCCCGGTTGAAGACGAAGAGATCAGCAAGGAACTGTTGCGCCAGTTCAAGAAGCGCGGAATCGACGTCAGCTTGTCGATCAAGGACACCAAGGTCGAGAAGAACAAGGATGGCGCTCTCGTCACATGGACTGACTCGACCGGTAAGCCGCAGTCGAAACAGGCCGAAAAGGTGCTGATGGCCGTTGGCCGTGCGCCGCGTACCGAGGGCATCGGGCTAGAGACGACGAAGATCAAGCCAGACCGCGGCTTCGTGATGACGAACGAGTGGATGGAGACGACCGAACCAGGAATCTACGCAATCGGCGATATCGTCGGCGGAATGCCGCAATTGGCGCATGTCGGCGCGATGGCCGGTCTGGTCGTTGCGGCGAAGATGGCTGGTAAATATGCGAAACCAGTCAACCGCGCGCGCATTCCGGGCTGCACCTACTGCGATCCACAGATTGCAAGCGTTGGTCTGACGGAGGCGCAGGCGAAGGAAAAAGGCTATCAGGTAAAGGTCGGCAAGTTCCCGTTCGTCGGCAACTCGAAGGCGACGATCCTCGACGCGCATGACGGCTTCGTCAAAGTAGTTTCTGATTCGAAGTATGGCGAGATTCTCGGCGTCCACATCATCGGGCCGTACGCAACCGAGATCATCGCGGAGGCAGTGACCGCGATTGAGCTCGAGGCGACCATCGAAGAGATGATGTTTACGATTCACGCGCATCCTACCGTTGCCGAAGCGCTGCTCGATGGCTTCTCGAGCGTCGAAGGCATGGCGGTGAACGTCTAAGCAGCGGGATCCTCGACTGCGGCCCGGCTTAACGGCTGGGCTGCTTTCTTTTTCACGCGACAGATTTATGCACATCAACCTCCTCCATCTCGGCAGAGTTCCCTACGCCGAGGCGATGGCCATCCAGCAGCAGATCGTCGCCGCACGCAAACAGAACCTAGTCGGCGACACGCTGCTCCTGCTGGAGCATCCGCCAGTGTTGACCTTGGGCCGCAACTCGCATCGCTCCAACGTTCTTTTGAGCGATGAGTTGCTCGCACAACGCGGAGTGGAACTGCACGAGGTCAATCGCGGCGGAGACGTCACCTACCATGGCCCCGGCCAACTCGTCGGCTATCCGATTCTCGATTTGCGCGGCGATCTCCCCGGAAAAAAAGGGCCGTATCTTGGCCCGGTAGACTACGTTCGCATGCTCGAAGAGGCGCTGATCCGCACCTGTGCAGACTTCGGCGTGATGGCCCAGCGCATCTGCAAACTCACCGGCGTCTGGACGATGGCGGGCGGCACCATTCGCGAAAAGAAGATCGCCGCCATCGGCGTACATGTCTCGCAAGGTGTTACGTCACACGGTTTCGCGCTCAACGTAACCACGGACCTGCGCGATTTCGACTGGATAGTCCCCTGTGGCATCACCGATCGCGGCGTAACGAGCCTCGAACTCGAAGCCAACTCCGACCACCAGCCGACAATGGAGTCGGTCAGGAACGCCACAGCGCGAAACTTCGGACGCATCTTCGACCGGCAAATGCTCTGGTGCGAATCCGTGAGTCAACTGCTTACAGCCCACGTATGACGCGAAAATGCACCGTTCGCTTACCGGACGCTTCGGGCGGGGAGACGCCCGCCAGCCGTATAATCCCCTAGGGTAGGTTCCACAGCGCACCCGGCTGAATAAGCGGGTTTTAGCCTTCCGTATCTGGAAATTTGAGGGAGAAGAAGTTCATGCCGACCGACGTAGTCATGCCCCAGATGGGCGAATCCATCACCGAAGGAACCATCACGAAGTGGCTCAAGAAGCCAGGCGATAACATTCAGCGCGACGAGCCGCTCTTTGAGATCTCCACCGACAAAGTGGACGCCGAAATTCCGTCGCCTGTCGCCGGAACCCTGAAGGAGATCAAGATCGGCGAGGGAACAACCGTGCAGATCAACACGGTCGTCGCCGTCATCGAGGGCGCAGGCTCGGGTTCTGCCCCGGCAGCCGCGGCGCCTAAAGCCGAGACGGCAGCAACTCCTGCAGCTGACAGCGTAACTCCCGCAGCGGTGGATGAGGCCGCTGCAACCCAGGGCAATCCCGCTGAGAGTGACTCCGCAGCAGCCGGCACGAAGATTGAGGCCAGTGGCGGAACTGATGTATTGATGCCACAGATGGGCGAATCCATCACCGAGGGCACCATCACCAAGTGGCTCAAGAAGGTCGGCGACACAGTTCAGCGCGACGAGCCCATCTTCGAAATATCCACCGACAAGGTCGATGCCGAAATTCCTTCGCCAGTCGCCGGAATTCTCTCCGAGATCAAGGTGCCAGAAGGCTCAACCGTTCAAATCAACACCATCGTCGCCGTCATCGGCGGAGCAGCAGGAAAACCCGCCGCTCCAGCTCCCGCGAAGGCTGCTCCGGCTGCTGCCCCAGCCCCGTCAGCCCCCGCTGCTCCTGCTCCGGTTGCTGCCTCGGAAGGCGAGCGCGTCCGCTCTTCTCCGCTGGTGCGCAAGATCGCAAAAGATAACAACGTCGATCTTTCCCAGATCCCCGGCACCGGCGCCTCGGGCCGAATCACAAAGTCGGACATTGTCGGCCACCTCGAACAGGGCACCAAGCCTGCAGCTCCAGCCCCGTCCGCACCACCCGCTGCTCCCGCTTCCGCCGGAGCAAAACCGGCAGCGGCGCAGCCACTTCCCGGCGAGCTCGTCCCCATGTCGAAGATGCGCGCCATCATTGCAAAGCGCATGGTCGAGTCCAAACAGACCAGCCCGCACGTCCACACCGTCTTCAAGGTCGATATGACCCGCATCGTCAAGCTGCGTGAGAAGGAGAAGTCGAAGTACGAGCAGCGTAATGGCGTCAAGCTAACCTACATGCCGTTTATCACGCGCGCAGCCATCGTCGCCTTGCGCAAGCACCCCATCGTCAACGGTTCTGTCGAAGGCGACGCCATCCGCTACAACAAGAACATCAACATCGGCATTGCCGTCGCGCTCGACTGGGGTCTGATCGTCCCGGTCATCAAGCAGGCCGAAGAGAAGAACTTCCTCGGCATCGCCCGCTCCATCGTCGATGTAGCCGAGCGCGCCCGCGGCAAGAAACTCGCTCCGGACGAGATCTCCGGAGGCACCTTCACCCTCACCAACTCCGGCATCTTCGGCGAGCAGTTCGGCACTCCGATCATCAATCAGCCGCAGAGCGCCATCCTCGGTATCGGCGGCCTCAACAAGGAAGCCGAAGTCATCACAGATAAAGACGGCAACGACTTCATCGGCATCCGCTCTATCCAACGCTTCACTCTTGGCTTCGATCACCGCATCGTCGACGGAGCCGACGCAGGCAAGTTCATGTCCGACTTCAAGGCCTATTTGGAAAACTGGAACGAAGACATCGGCTAACTCTCGACGAAAGTCGCTACCCATGGGCGGTCTCTGCGGAGACCGCCATTGTTTTGCCAAGTCGGAATCAGACTAAAGAAGAGTCTTCGCCTTCAAGACCAGCTGGACCGCTTCATCAGCCGTAGCCCCAACCGCCGAAAGATGTCCCATCTTCCGCCCCTTACGCGGTCGATGTTTCTCATACAGGTGCAGTCTCACACCCGGTACTTCCAGTGCCGCATCGAAGTTCGGCACCTTCGCCGCACCGTCTGCATCAAGCCACACCTCACCGAGCAAATTAACAATCGCGGTTGGCTGCACAACCTCAACACCGCCAAGCGGCAGATCACACACCGCACGCACAAGCTGTTCAAACTGGCTCGTCACACACGCACGCTCACTAGCGTGATAGCTGTTATGCGGCCGCGGCGCCAGCTCATTCACCAACAGTTCACCATCCTTCGTACAGAACATCTCAACCGCCAAAATGCCTTCAAGTTGAAACGTATCGGCAATCGCCGCCGCAATCTCCCGTGCACCCTGCGCCATCTGGTTAGAAATCGGTGCCGGAATCACACTCCAGGCCAGAATCTGCTCCTCATGATGATTCAACGCCGGTGGATAGACCTTTACCTCGCCATTGGGAGCACGCGCTACCAGCACCGAGATCTCGCGCTCCAAATCGATGGCCTTCTCCGCAACGCCAGCCCGTTCCCCCAACGCCTCCCACGCAGCCCGAATTTCATCGGGCGCCGCAACACCCTTTCGAAACCCAACCTTACCCTGCCCACGTCCGTCGTATCCACCCGTAGCGCTCTTGCAGAAGCATCGCCCACCCAATGCCGCCACAGCCTCACGCAGCTCATCGAGCGACCGCACTGCTCGGTAATCCCCAACCGGAAACCCATGCCGCCGCAGCCAATCCTTCTGCTCAATCCGGTCCTGAATCACCGCCAGCATCGCCCCGCTTGGCCTCACCGGCGCATAGCTCGCCGCCGCTTCCATACTCCCGGGCGAAATCTGTTCAATCTCCAGCGTCACCACATCGCATCCACGCGCAAGATTCGCTGCCTCCCGCGAATCATCCCACCCGGCCTCAATACATCCATCCACCACAAACCGCGCCGGACAAGCGGGATCAGGATCAAGCACCAGAATTCGATATCCCATCCCGCGAGCGGCCATCGCCGTCATCCGGCCCAACTGCCCGCCGCCGAAGATCCCAATCGTTGCGCCCGGCAAAATCGACTTCGCCTGCGAAGAACCAGAGCTCACGCGCCAACCTCTTCTTCGCCCACCACTTGCTCAAGAACCTCATCCCGGCGTGCCGCGCGCCAGGCCATCAGCTTCTTTTGCAGCGCGGCATCGGTCGTCGCCAGCATCGCAATCGCAAGCAAACCCGCATTCATCGCGCCCGCTCCACCAATCGCAAGCGTTCCCACCGGAACCCCCTTCGGCATCTGCACAATGCTCAGCAGCGAATCCATGCCCTGCAGCGCAGTCGCAGGAATCGGAACGCCCAGCACAGGCACGACAGTTTTGGCTGCAATCATTCCCGGCAGATGAGCCGCCCCGCCCGCACCCGCAATGATTACGCGCAACCCTCGGGCTATCGCACGATCCGCATACTCAAACAGCAGATCCGGAGTCCGGTGCGCCGAAACCACCCGCACTTCATGCGCAATCCCAAATTCCTTTAGCACCTCGACGGCACCGCGCATCACCGCATAATCGTTGCGGCTCCCCATTACAACTCCAATCAAAACACTGCCAGGCGGCACGGCGTCCATTGCCCGATTATACGGTCTACTCCACAGACGCCGCGTCAACACCACCTCAAGAGCGATTCGCCCACAAACTTGCGTTCAGGCACATCACCACTCCATCGATCACCGTGCTCAGTCCCTGGCTGAACTTGTCGGCATCCGCAATATGCTTCTCCGTTACCGCATCCGCAATATTGATTGCGGCCCCTACGATCTCCACCGCCGCTTTCTTTTTCTGTTCGCCACTCTTCGAGCCGAACAGAGCTTCTGTTCCCTGAACTACCCCCGGAATCAAAGTGATCGTCCGAAAAAATATCTTCACAAAATTCATATACAGCTCCTCTCGCTTCAACGTCGAAAATAATCAATCGCCAGATGAAAGATTGTCAGCAGGCCGCTCATCGCCCCGACAAAGCCCTTCACCCGTTGAACACTCCGCTCGTGTCTCTCCACCCGCTCCTCTAGCTGTGCCAATCGCCCGGGCTGCCCTATTCCGAGGAGCATATTCATCTGGTTCTTCAACACCGACAAATCTGTTAACACCTGCGCTTCAAACTCCGTCATCTCACTCACCCTCCTTTGCCATGGTCAGCTCACTGGCAGATCGGTAAACACGGCACTCGAAAACCGGGAATACAGCGGAGGCGTCGAACCGTCATACATCCGCACGTAGTAGTGCTCCACCTGCGCCTCGCGTGGAATCGAAAAACTCCGCACCGGACTCCGCAGCACCAGGTCCTGATCCACACCCGGCCCAAAATCCCCATCCCGCCGCCGCACTTCGAAACCACCGCCCGCAGGCGGAGCCGTTCCAGCATCCACCTGCAGCGCGGTCCCCGTTGCTGACACCACTTGCAACTGCTGCAGGTTCGCAAGCACGTTGCCAGGCGCAGTCAAAGCCGTTTGTGGAAGCAACGCATCCGCTGCAATCGCCTCAGACAACGTGAGCCCCAAACCCTCCGCCCAGTCATTTGCAAACGCAGTCTGATACCTCAACCCCTCAGGGCAGGTCATCTCATCCAGAATCTCTACCCGCCGCACAATCACACTCGTCGTCTGTCCACCGCTCGTCAGAGCCAGCACATCCCCGGGCCACACATCGGCAGGATTCACCGCCTCGTACTTGCCTGAAACACCGGCAGCTCGGCTAGTCGAAAAACTCAGCACTGCTTGCGCCGCACTCTCGCAGTCCATCGAACTCCGGGCCGCCGGCTTCAACACCTTGCCCAGCCACTGCGCCGTCCCAGGTACACCGCCAGCGGCCTCGGCCGCAACACTCGTGGCATCTTGTAGCCGAGCCACCGCTCGCTGTTGAGTTCGATACAGTACAGTTACAATCTCCCCCGCAACTGGCACCCGTCCAGCAAAGAATGTAATCTTGCCGGCATCAGATATCTTGCAGTCGACACCTTCGCCCGCCACTCCAATCAACCGAGTCATCTTCGTACCGCTTGGCAAAGTGCTCACCACCCATGCCGATCCCGTCTGCGTCACCCTGCAATACCCCATCGACCCAAACAGCTGCACACTATTCACTGCCACAAAGCTGCAACTCGCCGAAGAACTCGTGACCGCGCCGTCGTACAGCACCGTCGCCGGAGTATTCGAAGCCGCTCCGAGGTCCTGCAGTTCGAACACCACGCTCATCGGTGCCGATACCGACCCGCCCCCGAACGATTCAACCGCTCCGTTTACCATCGCGCAGTAGGCCTGAAGCACACGCTGCATCTCCACGCAATGCAGTCGGATGCGCAGCGTGTAAGTATGCCCACTGAGCATGGTAAACACCGTCCCGACCTCTGCCCCATTCACAAACGGCACCACCACAGTCGCCCCGCTGCTCTGCCTCGCGTTGTAACCAACAAAGCAGTTCGCACTCTGCGTAACCCCGGAGTACAACCCGCAAACAACTCCCGCACTTGCCCCCGTCAGCTGCAGGCTTCCGGCCTCAATCACCAGCGATCCGCCCAGTTCCAGCGCATCGATCGCCGTCAGCGTCGTCTGCCCATCGAACCCATTGCCGCCAGTCATCGTCAAACCAGCCGCGCTCAATCCCAAATGCGACCCTGGATCCGTAACCTGCCAGATCTGCGTGTCGATCGCGCTCTCATCAAAACTGTCCAGAAGAAACTGCGCCGAGTTCGCCGTCTTCTTCGGGCGAAAAGGATCCTCCGACAACTGAAACACCGTCGTGGTCCCATCTCCCGCAAACGTCTCCGTCACATAAGCCGCGGGCTCCATCTCCCCGCTCACCGTCACATCGTTGGCCAGTTCCTTCACCGAAGAAGTCTTCAACGCCGCAACCTGCAACGTCCCGTCGCCATCGCTCAAGGCATGCGTCACCGTACCCGCGGGCTGCAGGCTCAAAGCCCCTCCCAACACCCGATACGCCGCGTAAGTCGCACTCGCCACTTCGCCCGCATTCGCCGACCATGGCTTCGTTTGCGCCGGTTCAAACACACCAACCGGCAACCCATTCATCACGCCCGTAGTAGTAAACAAACCCGCATCGACACGATTCGTCAGCGTCTCAAGCACCTGCCCACCACTCTGCGCCAGCCCCGCACCACTCAGCGGAACCACCTGCTTGTCCAGCAGCCACTCATCGCTGACCGCGCTGAAGACATAGCGATACACCGCTCCCTTCACCCCTACCCCCGCGTACACGGCCTCTGGATCAGTCGTGATATATCCAGTAAACAGAACCGTCCCGTTCGCCGCCGCAGCCACAACTCGCCCGCGCCGCGCCGGCACAGCCAACCCCGCATCGCTCACATCGAGCATGCCGCTCAAAACCGACGGCACATTCAAACCACGCGCAATCTTCACTGGACCAGCCGCGCACAAGGCAACGCTATAGTCCACCGCTCCCGCACCATCCAGATTGTCGATCGTCAACTTCACTGCGTCACCTCATCGATCGGACCTAGCCCGCGCATCGCCCGAACCTCATTCGCCGTCAGCACCCCGGCGTTCAGCAGCGTCGTCTGAATCTCCAACTCCTGCATCTCGTCCCGGCTCTCCAGGTCGTTGAAGCAGAACTCAAACTCGCGCCACCCAAGCTTCTTCGCGAACAGATCCCGCGTAATGTGTTCCGCCACCAGCTTCGCCACCGGAACCACCGCGCTCTGGAACGCCTCATCCGCCATCTCACCTGCGGTCGACTTGTTCACATCGGCCGCCACGCCAAGCATCATCGGCGGCAGATCGAACGCATTCGCGATCAGCCGAATCAGCGTCTCCTGCCATTGCAAGCGCAGATCCGCATCCGTGCCACCCGCAAACCGCAAGACCTCGGGCTTCTGCTCGCAACTCAACAGAGGCACACGCCCGGTACCTTCAATCTCGTCCTGCCACCACCGAA
>Ga0206890_1370_pt1 | contig 9988 bp, 9 predicted proteins | sample Alteio_BWOrgHeat_58_FD_152960 | JGI IMG/M metagenome (GOLD analysis project Ga0206890, IMG submission 152960) | Enriched cells from forest soil in Barre Woods Harvard Forest LTER site, Petersham, Massachusetts, United States - Alteio_BWOrgHeat_Nextera6 ... | reverse complement strand
TTGATGTCAAACACCCGCCAGTTGTGATAACCACGACCGCCAACGTAAGCGAGGGTAAAGGTCGAGCTCCATGGAAGTTCACGCTGGAAAGTGAAATTCCAGTTCCATCGGACCGGGGATTTCAGGTTTTTGATGAGCGAAGTAACCGTAATGGGAGGAGCTACGCTCGGATTCAAAGCTACTCCGGGGTTGTCCACCATCGAAGCGAAGCTGCCCGGCACTGCCGCTACAGTTACGAACGGCTGGAAAGGAGAGTTGCCGCCCGGGAAGATATTGTCGAGCAGGCCCATGCGGGTTGCGAACTCACCGGCTCCAGCCCGAAATACGGTCTTCGGGTCGATCTGGTAGGCAACGCCAAGGCGCGGCTGAACAGTCGTCGAGATATCCACGTAGCCCTTATTGAGGTTCGGAGCAAACAGAGCTGTGCAAGGGCCGCCGGCGCAGGCAGTTGAATTGGGCCCGGCTCCGAGTACTCCATGAGCTGCAGCAGAGCTTGGAAAGCTGCTGAATCCCGGAATCACGACCCCGTTGTAGGGGTTTCCTGTACCGAGAGTTACGTTGCCGGTGCTCGGATTAACGACAGGAACCTTGGTTTTGTCGTACGAAGCTGGATCGAAATAGGCTGCATTGCCCCACGCCGGCTTGTAGGGGGTGAGAGTCGTAATGCGAATGCCGTAGTCGAGGTGTAGCTTCGGCGTTACTGTCCACGCGTCCTGGATGAATCCTTCGTACATCTGGCCCGTCCAGCTCGTGTACGCTTTCGGCCCAATCTCGGTATAGCTGTCGGCCAAACCAAGAGCAAGATTCGCGATGCCCGCCCCGGTGGTACCGCCCAGTCCACTGCGTGTATCGGTGAAGACGAAGGAGCCATTTTGGTTGTTAGCGCCGCCGGGAACGGTCGATACGTTGATCTGATCGTTATCATTTTCACCCTGATAGTTGAAGTACACGCCGGCCTTGACAGTGTGCCTTCCCCAGACCTTCGTCACGCTATCCGTGATGGTGTAGATCGGCCCCTGAGAGTGCGAAGGATAAGGTCCTCCGGCCAGACCGTAGAAGTTCGGCACCGTGACTGTGGGAATCTTGGCCGGTGCGGCTTTAGCCCCCGGAACAATATACGGAAAGTTGATTCCCAGGGTGCCCCGGTTGAACCCGGCGAGCGCAGTGTTGACCGGGATATACACCCGGTCGATACTCACCGTGCCACGAAGTTCGTTGATGAGGGATGGAGAGATTGTCCACGTCCATGCAAGAACGTTGGTCTGGTTTGGGCGATTGAAGTACTTGCCAGTAAGGCCCGATCCCTGATCGAACGGTTGGTATTCAAAGTAAGTCGCATCCTGACGGCGGAACTCGAAACGATGGTTCGCGGTTAACAGGAAGTCAACGTTGATGATTTCTTTACGCTGGTTGATGGGGTGTGCTGCCTGTCCAATCCAGTTCTGAGTGCCCGAAAGATAACCAGGTGTAGGCGTGGGATAAGCATTCAGAATCGCCAGGCCGTTAGGGCTCAAATGTCCCGCAGCGCCCGTTGGGATCATGTTGTTTGGATATTGGACGCAGCTTGCCGCCCCCAGCACTGGGCAGGTTGTCGGATCGTAGATCTTCGTTACGCCGGAGTACCAGGGATTTGGACTCAGCAACTCACTGAAATCGCCCTGTCGCATGCGCAAAGTGGGCACAGCTTGTGTCTGAGTGTCGGTAAACCGGTAACGGATCCATTCTTCATTCAGAAACCAGAACAGCTTCTGTCGAAGAGGATCCATCGCATGAACTCCTGGAATCCACACCGGACCGCCAACAGCAAAGCCGAAATTGTTGTACCGGAACGGCGACGCAAATTGCGTCGTTGGGCTCTGGTTGCGCGTCCAGGTATTCGCATTCATCGCAGAGTTTCTTAGGTACTCGTACGCAGAGCCATGAAAATCATGGCCTCCGCTCTTGGTGATGAGCCTCACCTGGCCACCTGCGGCGCTGCCGTACTCAGCCTGATAGTCGGCCGTAAGCACCTGCATCTCAGCGGTTGCGTCCACACTCGCGACGCCGATAATAGCTCCGCTGCCGCGCGTGCGGACTGCAGGAGCGCCATCGAACGTCACCAGGGTGTCTTGTGTTCTTGCTCCGTTAATTTGGAAGGGGACGCCGCCGCCGACGGCAAAGTTAAAATCACCGAGCGTGGAGCCGCTGCGAAGGCCCGGTATCAGCGAACCCATGTATAAGGGATTGCGTCCATTAAGCTGCTGATCGCTGATCTGTTGCCCGCTAACCTGGTTCTGTACCGATCCCGATTCGGTTTGGAGTATGGATGCCGATGCGGTCACTTCGACGGTCTCGGTTGTCGCCCCGATAGACAGGTCAGCATCCAGCGAGAGCGTCGTGCTGGCATCCAGCTTGTTATGCACGCTGGTGAACTTCTTGAAGTTCTTCGCCTCGGTTGTCATGGTGTAGCTTCCCGGGCGGAGATTCGTGATCGTGTAATGGCCCTGAGAATCAGAGGTGGCCGTGTGGGCTTCGCCGGTGCTCTCGGCAAGGACAGTTACCATAGCGTTCGGCACCACAGCTCCCGACTGATCCTTGATGAATCCGCTGATTGTGCCCACATCCGATTGACCCAGTACGCGAACGGGTAAGAAGGTTGCGATGGCTAGCACTGCACAAAGGCCCCAAATCTTAATCATTGTGATCTTCCGCATGGCGACTCCTTTTGAATTGAACAAATGACGTTGAACGGTGCTTTCTTTTGAAGTGCACACTATGGTTTTTTATGATTGCGCTATCACAAATCCACTTATTTACGCGCTTCAGCATTGCTCTGTCAATATGAATCTTGGTCAATTTCCCATAAATGTTAAGTATTTGATATGGTGGGGACGTGATAGCCATCCCATAAATCGCTGCGAAAGGATTCGTGCGAACAAAACCTGACACAAAACGAGCAACACTGGAAGATGTTGCGCGTGCCGCAGGCGTCGGAGCCATGACGGTCTCCCGTACTATCAACGGGCATCCCTATGTGTCTGTGGAAACGGCAAGGAGGGTTCGCACAGCAATACGCCAGTTGGGCTATCGGCCTAATCACGCTGCCAGGATGCTCACTGGCCAATTGTCGCGATCGATAGGACTGATCGTACCCGATCTGGCAGACCCCTTCTTCTCTGTGGTCAGTCATGCAGTACAGGAAACCGCTCGCGAAAGCGGATACCTGGTCTGGCTGGCAGCCTCAAACGGCGATCCAACGATCGAAGCAGCACAGGTTGAGCAGATGACGCATCATCCGGTCGATGGAATCTTGTTAGTCCCTGTAGATAGCAAGCATAAATACCTGAAGACGGTGGCTGAAGGCGCAACGCCTATTGTTACCATTGATCGGCCAATCGAGGTGGCAACGTCAGATTCGGTCGGAGTGGAGAACAAGGCCGGCGCGAGAATGGCTGTTGAACACCTTATCCGCCATGGATACAAACGAATTGTGTGCGTAGCCACCAATATGCACCTTCCAACAATTAAAGAGCGGCTTATTGGCTATGAAGAGTCCATGCGGGAGGCGAAGCTGCCTCGTCCAAAGACAATCCGTTTGACAAGCCAGGATGATGTGAAGGCGGCCCTCAAAGAACTCTTTCAATCGCGTGCCTTGCCTCATGCTTTGTTCTCTGCGAATAACGCTGCGACGATCTGGGTCATTGAAGCCCTCCGCGAGTTGAAGATCGAGATAGGCAAAGATGTGGCTCTGGTGGGATTCGACGACGTCGACTTTTATTCTCTGATTACCCCTCCCATAACGACGATTCGCCAGCCCGCTCCGGAACTGGGCCAAATGTCAGTGAGATTGCTGCTGCAGAGGATAAAAGCAGAGTTCACTGCTTCGAGTGTTCGAACCGTTTTGCCGGTAACGCTCGTCGTCCGTGAGTCGTGCGGTTGCAAGCGAAAAGAATAGACGATTAGGAATTGAACCGCCCCAGTATTCTTCTAACCGGCTATCTTTTTTGGATTCTCACGTGGCGCGCCTTGCTTCGCCATCTGCGCCTGCCCCGCCTTGGTCATCAAGCGCGATTGTTCGTACATCTCGATCCACTTCTCGCTCGAAATCGCCGAGATCAGCTTGCCAATCGCTTCGAGCGGCAAATCGTCCGGCGACTCGAAATGAACGCAACACTTTCCCATGTCGAGCTTCTTCCCCGCCGCTTTGAACGCCGCCTTCAGCTGCTCGAGCTGACTCGCACTCCAAAACGCACCCATCAGGTAGAGCGAGCAGTAGTTCTTCTGCGACGAGAGCGCGACGTAGCAGATCGGCTGCTTGTTGTAAGTGTCTGGATATCGAGACAGCGGGATCGTCCAACCGATCGTGCCCCAGACGAGGCACTCATCGTAGCCGCGCGGAATGTGCTTGTTCACGAGTGCGCGCACCGTCGCGATCGTCTTCGCACGATCGGCGGGGAGTGAGGAGATGTATTGCGTTGGCGTCTTGACGTTCGACGGTGGTTTCATGGATTCGTCGTCTTCGCGAACGAAGTGTATCACTGAACGTTTGAAAACCAGCCAGCGGCAGGGGCTGTGAGTGTCGTGTAAGCCCTACCCCATCCGGCCATACCAGCCTGATCAGTCCTGGTGGAAAAAAAAGGGGTTGTCGGAAACTGACAGATCCATAGAGTTCTAACCCGCTGGACGGGTGTGTTCCTAAGTGGTTCAACACCAGACCTCTAAAAAGTGGTGCGCCCGGAGAGATTCGAACTCCCGACCCTTTGGTTCGAAGCCAAATGCTCTATCCAGCTGAGCTACGGGCGCGCAAAAAACACACAACATCAACCTGCAACTACGTCGCGGCAACGGGCTCCGGAGGAGGAGGAGTCACAAACATCGGCATCTTCTCCACGATATCCAACCCCGCACGCCGCAGAAGCTGATGGATCACCGGCTCTGTCAGCCGGCTTGCATCATACTCCACTCGCACGGTCTTCTCCGCTTCATCCACCACCAGCCGCCGAACCCCATAAACCTCGCGCACCTTCCCCATCGCCAGCGCAACAGACTCGCTCGGCGGAACACCGTAACGGTAGAGAACATCAAGCTGTGTCATATCCTCTGATGATAACAGCGTCTACAACTGCGCCAGATAGCCCATAATCTCTGGACTCGTCCAATCCTGCGCACTCACAAACTTCCGTCGCAAAATCCCCTGCCGGTCGATGACATAAGTCTCCGGAATCTGCGCCGTGCCATAAAGTGCATTCACCCGCTGGTCGGCATCCCTCACCGTCACCAGGTTGACGTGATTCCTTTCAAGAAATCGACGGTAGACATCAGGATCCTGATCCATGCTGACAGCCACAATCACCAGATCCGGCATCTTCTGCTGCAGAGCCAGCAAACTCGGCAGTTCCTCAATACAAGGAGCGCACCAGCTAGCCCACAGATTCAGTACCACCACCTTGCCGCGCAGCTTGCTCAGATCGACCGTCTTCGTCTCATCACCAACCACAAACTGCGGCGCCGGCTTGCCCAGATTCTCCGGATGACTCCCCCGGTCACACCCCACCGCCAGCATGCCAACCAACACAAGACTCGCCCACAATCGCCGCACAACACTCTCCACTTCCTATAATACGAAGTCGTGAACGACATCGCCCGCGTGGCAAGCTCGAATTCGCCCGAACCGCCTCAGTTCGAGCTCTCCGTCATTATCCCCGCACGCAACGAAGAGCAATCCCTTCCCGCCTGCCTCACCTCCCTGCTCAGTCAGTCCGAACCTGGCTTCACCCTCGGCCAGCAATGGGAACTGATCCTCGTCAACGACGCCTCCACGGACCAAACCCGCAATGTCGCAGCCGAAGTCGCCGCAAAGCACAGCGGTGTCACCCTCCTCGAAGCCCCACCCCTCGACCTGACCCCTCGCGGAGGCTTCACCGGCAAAAACAACGCCTGCTGGACCGGCGCACAAGCAGCCCGCGGACGTTACCTCCTCTTCACCGACGCCGACACCGTTCACAACACCAACGACCTCTCTCGCGCCCTCCAGGAAATCGACCGCCAAAAAGCCGCTCTACTTTCCTACTCACCGCGGCAGATCGTCACCGGCTTCTGGCAGCACGCGCTCATGCCCCTCGTCTTCTCCGAGCTGGCCTCGGTCTACCCCTCCAAAGAAGTCAACGACCCGGTCAACAGCCTCGCCGCAGCCAACGGCCAGTTCCTCCTCATCCAACAGGAAGCCTACTTCGCGGTCGGAGGCCATCGCGCCATCGGCCGCGAGATCCTCGAAGACGTCGCCCTCGCCAACAACGTCAAACGCAGCGCCCGCACCATCCGCTTTCGCTACGCTCCAGACGCCCTCTCCACTCGCATGTACCGCACCACCTCCGCCATGATCGAAGGTTGGACCAAAAACCTCGCCCTTCTCTTTCCCAAACCCATCGCCCTCGCCCTCTGGCGCATCCTCGACCTGGCCCTCTTCATCGGCCTCCCCATCCTCGCACTCGGAATCTTCTGGCTGGTTCCCTGGCAACGCTGGACCCTGCTACTCATCTGGGTCCGAACCCTCTGGCGCTTCTACGCCCGCGTAGCTCGCTCCAACTTTCCCCCGATCGACGTCGCCATCTCCATCCTCGGAGTCCCTCTCTTCGCCTACCTTCTCGTTCGCAGCGTCATTCACCATCGCATCCAGAAAAACGTCGCATGGAAAGGCCGTGTCTACCACACTCTTTAGTTGCGTCATGTAACCAATGCAGCTCCAAAACATCTATAAAATGGGACATTCATGATTTTCCTCACCCGCAAAGCGGAGTTTTCTTCAGCCCACTACTACTGGAATGACGCGTGGTCCCCCGAGCAAAACCAGCGTGTCTTCGGCAAATGCGCCAATCGCAACGGCCACGGTCACAACTACACTCTCGAAGTCACCGTCGCGGGCGAAATTGACCCCGTCTCCGGCTTTGTAGTCGATCTCAAAGAACTCAAAGACATCCTTGAGCGCGAAGTCGTCAGCGTCTACGATCACCGCCACCTCAATCTCGAAGTTCCCGAGTTCAAAACCGCCATCCCCACCACGGAAAACATCGCCATCGCCATCTGGCAGCGCCTCCACAACAAAATCCCTAACGCAAAACTCCACCGCGTCCGCGTCTACGAGATGCCCGATCTCTTCGCCGACTACTATGGTGAGCTATGAAGGCCTACCTCAATCGCCGATACCACTTCAGCGCCTCGCACCGCCTCAACAGCGAGGCATACGATGCAGCGAAAAACCGCGTCGTCTTCGGCAAATGCAACAACCCCCACGGCCACGGCCACAACTACACGGTACAAGTCACCTTCAGCGGCCAGGTCGATCCCGCCACCGGCATGGTCTGCAACCTCGCAGATCTCGACGCCTTCGCACAAACAAATCTCCTCGCCCGCTTTGACCACACCAATCTCAACACTCTCGACATCTTTGCCAACAGAGTCTCAACAACCGAGAATTTAACGACAGAGATCTACCGCGTCTTTCAAAGTTTTCCCGCCGCTCATCTCGAGCGGGTTCACATCGAAGAAACCAGCAACAACTCGTTCGACTACGCCGGCGCCGCTCCACCCACGCCGGGCACCATCTAAGAAAGGCTATCCATGCCCGTCAACTCGGCCATCATCGAATCACCCTCCCTCGAGAACATCTCCACGAAGGACCTCTACCGCGAGATCCTCATCCGCATCGGCGAAGATCCCAACCGCGACGGTCTCATCAAGACCCCCGAGCGCATGGAGAAATCCCTAAGGTTCCTCACCCGCGGTTACACCATGAACCTCACCGAGGTCCTTCATGAAGCGCTCTTCGATGTCGACTACGATGAGATGGTCATCGTCAAGGACATCGAGTTCTTCTCCATGTGCGAGCATCACCTGCTCCCCTTCTTCGGCAAAGCTCACGTCGCCTACGTCCCCAACGGTAAAGTCATCGGCCTCAGCAAAATCCCCCGCCTCGTCGACGTCTTCGCCCGCCGCCTCCAGGTACAGGAGCGACTCACCCGCCAGATCGGCGAAGCCATCACCGACGCCATCAACCCTCAGGGAGTTGCCGTCATCCTCGAAGCCCAGCATCTCTGCATGATGATGCGTGGCGTCGAAAAACAGCACTCCTCCACCGTCACCTCCGCCATGCTCGGAGTCTTCAAGACTCAGCTCCAGACCCGCAACGAGTTCCTCTCGCTCGTCCGCCGCAATGGAAGCTCCTTCTAGCTACTAAACTGGTAGCTGCATGAATGGACTCCTAGTACTAGACAAGCCCCAGGGCATGACCTCGCACGACGTCGTCGCCATCGTACGTCGTGCCACCGGCGAAAAGTCCATCGGCCACCTCGGCACGCTCGATCCCATGGCCACTGGAGTCCTCCCGCTCCTCCTCGGCCGATACACGCGCCTCGCCCAGTTCTTCAACCAGGCCGACAAGCACTACACCGGCCACATCCGCTTCGGCTTCGCCACCGACACCTTCGACGCCGACGGCTCCCCCTCGACCACACCCAAACACCTCACCCACTCCCTGGACCAACTCCGCACCCTCAGCGAAAAATTCCGCGGCGACATTGACCAGCTCCCGCCCATCTTCTCCGCAAAAAAAATCAAGGGCACCCCCGCCCACAAGCTCGCCCGCGCCGGAGCCGAAGTCCCCGTAAAACCCGCCCGCATCACCATCCACGACTTCCAACTCACCTCTCTCAACCACGACACCGCCGCGTTCACCATCTCCGTCTCTGCTGGCGGATACGTCCGCTCCGTCGCGCACGAACTAGGTCAACTCGCCGGCTGCGGAGCCCACCTCTCCTCCCTCCGCCGAACCAGCGCAGGCTCCTTCGCCCTCAACCACGCCCTCACCGTCGACCAGCTCAAAGTCTCCACCCCCGCCGAACTTGAGCGTCTCCTCCCCCATCCCCGAACCCTCCTGCCCGACATGCCCGCCGTCACCGTCGACGAACAGCTGGCCGGACGCCTCCGCAACGGCATGCAGGTCAATCTCCCCGACCTCTCCCAGGCCCCTCTAATCAAAATCTTCACCGCCCCAACCGAACTCCTAGCCATCGGCCGCCGAGTCGCAGGAACTCTCTTCCAGCCCATCGTCGTCCTCGGCTAGCCCTCCTCACCAAAAGACCAAAAAACGCGCGCATCGATTTCCGTCCAATTCCGTCCGAAACAATTGACGACCAATTTAGTCCGCAATACACTTGAAGAGGACTGGAAGCGCAGTCCCAGCTTCATGGAGACCCGGCGCGGGTCTTTTCGCCGCTCCTGTGGCGCCCGCACCCGAGAAGAGAAAGACCTTATGCTGCAAGCGTTTATCATCACCCTCCGTGAAGGAGTAGAAGCGTCGCTGATCGTCGGGATCGTCTTCGCCTACCTGGTCAAAATCGGCCGCCCCGAACTCAAGCGCATCGTCTTCTGGGCCCTCGGATCCGCCGTAGCCGCCAGCGTCGCCGCCGCCATCATCCTCGCCCACACGCCATATAACTCCGACATCCTCGAAGGCTGGGTCATGCTCGGAGCCGCCTTCTTCGTCATCAGCATGATCTGGTTCATGCATCGCGCCGCCCGCTCCATGAAGGGCGATATCGAACAAAAAATCGCAAAGTACACCGGTCCGGCAGGCGTCTCCAAAATCGGTCTCTTCTTCTTCGTCTTCCTCCTCGTCCTCCGGGAAGGCGTCGAAACCGTCCTCATCCTCTCCGCCGTCACCCTCAACTCCACCGAACTCCTCTCCTTCACCGGAACCCTCCTCGGCATCGCCGTAGCCGTAGTCTTCGGCATCCTCTTCATCCGCGGCAGCGTCAAGATCAACCTGCAGCGCTTCTTCCGCGTCACCACCGTCATCCTCTACTTCGTCGCCTTCCAGCTCATCGTCAGCGGTCTGCACGAACTCAGCGAAAACGGCGTCCTCCCCTCCAGCACCACCGAGATGCGCTTCATCGGCCCCATCGTTCGCAACGATCTCTTCTTCTTCGTCACCATGCTCGCCCTCGCCGGCCTC
>Ga0206890_1366_pt2 | contig 10018 bp, 10 predicted proteins | sample Alteio_BWOrgHeat_58_FD_152960 | JGI IMG/M metagenome (GOLD analysis project Ga0206890, IMG submission 152960) | Enriched cells from forest soil in Barre Woods Harvard Forest LTER site, Petersham, Massachusetts, United States - Alteio_BWOrgHeat_Nextera6 ... | reverse complement strand
ACGATGGCTATATATGGTTGCTATCAAGGAAGGAAATTATGTTATTGGTCCGTTCCTCTTTGTATTTTTTAAGATATTCCCTGCACCATCCACCTGAACTGTATAAGCACAACTATTGCATCGGATATACTTTTCGGTACTTATAAAGACACAGATGAGTTTTCACCTGAATGTGGGTTCCCGAATAATAACGAAAGAAAAATATTGAAGATGCTATTTTTCTGAGATGTATATCATGGCAAATAACTAAGCCCCGCGATATGCGGGGCTTAGTTTGATCTTCATTATATACAAAATACAATTTACTTTTTCTTAGCTGCAGGAGCTTTAGCCGCTGCCGCGGGAGCTGCTTTGGCTGCTGCTGCCGGAGCTTTACCTGCTGCTGCCGGTGCCGCTGCTGCTGGCGCCGCTGCTGCTGCCGTAGTTTCCTCCTGGCGCAGGGCGCGGGTGGTAACCACTGATGCAACCGGGATACGGGGAGAGTTAAGTATCTCCATATTGGGAGCCTTTACATCCTGTACACGTATGTTACCATGCAACTCCAGGTTGGTGATATCCACATCAATGTGTTCAGCAAGGTGCTTTGGAAAAGTACGTACATGCAGTGATTTCATTTTGAGCTCCAGCCGTCCGCCGTCTTTTACGCCCTGTGGCTGCCCGTGAAATTTCAAGGGTAGCGTTGCTGTAACTTTCCGGTCTTCTACCAGTTCCAGGAAATCAATGTGGTTGAGTTCATCTGTTACCACATCAAACTGCAGATCCTTCATAATGGTTCTGTAGTTCTTGCCATCTACAGATATTTCTGCTACTTGGAAATCGGGTGTGTACACTAATGTACGGAACGATATTGCAGGCGCACTGAAATGGATGGTTTCTTCGCCGCCATAAATTACGGCAGGCACTTGTTCTTCAGAACGAAGCTGGCGTGTAGCTTTTTTGCCATGTTCGCTTCTTTTTTTTCCTTCAATTTTTACACTTTTCATTTTTAGTGTTTTATCATTTCAGCGCCGGTCGTATATCCACCTAACATCCGGTCGTTGAAATCGTTTTTAACAATAAAGGTCTTCCCTGTCTGAGGGGGTGGATTTTTTTGTATAAACAGTCGTTAATTTAGTGGTAAGTCGTGAGTCATAGGTCGTTCGGCTATATGGAAACACGATTCATTTTATTTTCCCATTCTCTATGCTACATTTCAAACTTCCATTCAGAAGGTGAGAAATCTCGCTTCAGCTAGGCCCCTTTAGGGGTTTGGGGTTTATTTCCTGTTACTATGAATAAACAAAGAGCTTATTGACTTATTCTCAAAAGTATTGCGGATGGCTACTGCAAATAATTCGCCGGTAGGCAATACTTTTATTTTACTGCAATCCTGTTTGAGCGGTATGGTGTCACATACTACCAGTTCTTCGAGTTCAGAGTTGGCAATGTTATTATAAGCATTGCCGCTGAGTACCGGATGCGTGCAAAATGCACGTACTGATAATGCACCCCTTTCTTTCAAAATTGCCGCTGACTTACTCAGCGTACCTGCTGTATCACAAATATCATCTATCAACACCACGTTCCTGCCTGTTACATCACCAATCACGGTCATTGATGCGATCTCATTTGCCCGCTTACGCTGCTTGTCGCAGATAACCATATCTGCTTCAAAATACTTGGCGACTTCACGCACTCTATTGGTACTTCCTACGTCAGGGGCCGCAAAGGTAAGGTTTTCAATCTTAAGTTTTTCAATGTATGGGATAAAAATTGCGGAAGAATCAAGATGATCAACAGGTATATCAAAAAAACCTTGTATTTGAGGCGCGTGGAGGTCCATGGTCATCACCCTGTTTGCCCCGGCGATTGTCAGTAGGTTAGCTACCAATTTGGACGCAATTGCCACACGTGGTTTATCTTTTCGATCTTGCCGGGCGTAACCAAAATAGGGGATTACTGCCGTTATATAGCCTGCGGAAGCGCGCCTGGCGGCGTCTATCATCATCAGCAATTCCATCAGGTTGTCAGACGGAGAGAATGTGGATTGCACCAGGAACACATAGTCACCCCTTACCGATTCATTAAAAACAGGCTGGAATTCACCATCGCTAAATTTTTGAATATTTAACGCGCCAAGCGGTTTTCCGAAATTTTTTGCAATCTTTTCTGCCAGGTAATGCGATGCGGCACCTGAAAATATCTTTACTGAAGAATCCATGAGCGTGTAATGGAGTGCAAAGGTAGGCAATGCGAACTTTTATTAATGAGGTATTTATCCACAAAAATTTTGATGTAGATTTATTAAAAATAATTATCTTGATGCGGAATTAAATGATTTTCAAATGATAGCTATAAAGTAAAAAGCAAACCAAAATGAATGTCTATATGGTCTTGGGTTTACTAAGTTGGTTGGGATCTGCTGTATTATTTTATTACCTTTTTATTGGAGTAAGAAAATTATATTTTATTTCTTCAAAGACCAGCAAATTTGAAAAGAAACCATCAAAAAAATCGAAATTTTTTTTATATGCTTTTACTGTATTAGGCTTTTTATTTATTTTTATAATACAGTCTTTTGTATATAATATTATTTATAAACTTGGTTATTTTGATAACCTGTATGAAATAATAGAGTTTGATTTCTTAGAGAGATATACGATTGTCACGCGAATTATTGCGATTGCTTTTTTAATTGCAATGTTGAAAAAGTTATTATTGCCCAAAACAAGTTTTATGAAATCGCTGGGAGGTTTGATGTTGGTAATAGGCATTATTTTAGGAATATACGCGCTAAATATGGATACAACTGTCGACAGTCCATTATTCGGGGGAAATTTTAGGGTTAATAACCTTGGATTAATGAATGAAAAAACAAACTATCTTATTTTTTCGGGGATTCTATCATTGGTTGGGGTGTTGTTGTTAGCCATGCCTGGAAAAAAAGAATTTGAAAATGAAGTGAAATATGTTGCTCCTGTTGAAACTCAATCATTTGCCGATGAGCTTGCAAAGTTACTTTTATTGAAAGAGAAGGGAGCACTTACTGATGAAGAATTTGGATGGCAAAAACAGAAACTTTTAGATAGTCAAAAGTAAAAGTTGAACAATTGCCCTCACGTTTTCGCAAATTGCTCCCAATCCTTCCACACTGCTTTATATCCCCTTCGCTCTATCATCTCTTTCACTTCTGCTACAGTGCGGCCATCATCAATTTCAAATTGTTCCAGTGATTCTGGCTCTACGGCGTAACCTCCGGGATTTGTTTTTGAGCCCGCACTAATGGTCGTGGCTCCTAACTGGATGACATGGTTCCTGAATATTTCGCTTTCCCGGGTAGATATAGAAAGCTCTATCTCCTCGTTGAATATGCGCCAGGCACAAATAAGCTGCACCAGCTCTTTATCACTGATCACCACTTTAGGCTCTATTAAACCCGTTGCGGGCCGCAGCCGCGGGAACGAAATACTATAGCGTGTTTGCCAGAAATGCTTTTCTAAATAATTGACATGTAGTGCAGTGAAAAAATTATCTGTTCGCCAGTCTTCCAGTCCTATCAGCACGCCCAGGCCTATTTTGTGGATACCTGCATTGCCCAGCCTGTCTGGTGTATCCAGCCGGTAGTCAAAATTTGATTTCTTTCCCTTGGTATGATATAGCTTGTAATTTTCTTTATGGTAAGTTTCCTGGTACACCAATACGGCAAACAGCCCTTCGTCCGCCAATGTTTTATATTCTTCTTCTTCTAAAGGTTGCACCTCAATTGAAATATTGGCAAAATGAGGCTTGAGCAATTTTATTGCCTGCTTCATATAATCAACCCCAACAGTCTTGTTTGCCTCACCTGTAACCAACAAAACATGCTCAAAGCCCTGCTGTTTCAGGTATTCAGCTTCCTGTAGTATTTCAATGCCTGTAAGGGTTTTGCGCTTTATCTTGTTATCAAAACTGAATCCGCAATAATTACAGATATTCTGGCACTCATTAGATAAGTATAACGGCGCGTATAATTGCACTGTTTTCCCAAATCTTTTCTGAGTCATGCGGTTGCTCAACTGCGCCATTTGCTCCAGGTAAGGAGCGGCAGCAGGAGAAATCAGCGCCTTAAAATCTTCAATATTCCGTTTAATGTTATTCAATGCGCGTTCAACATCTATTGCAGTTTTTGCATAGATAGAAGCTTGCACTTTATCCCAATTGTATGTATCGAATTCGTCTTTAAACATCTTCTATCTTTTCCTAATCGTGTTGTTTATTAATAAAGCTGCTCAAGCTGCTATCCCTTGAAGTGGTTGATGCCGCTAAATTGTGGCTCCCTTTAGGGACGGGGTTTAATTTAAAAAATCCGTCAACGGGCTGCTGCTTTCGGCATAAGTTTTTACCATTCCAAGCTTTGCATTATAAGCCATGCGCCCCGCATCCACAGCCATTTTAAAGGCAGTGGCTATCAGTACAGGATTCCCTGCTACGGCAATTGCTGTATTCACCAGTACTGCGGCGGCGCCTATTTCCATAGCGGCTGCAGCATGACTGGGGGCACCTATACCGGCATCCACTATTACCGGCACGTTGCTCTGCTCTATAATTATTTGCAAAAATTCCAGCGTTTTCAATCCCATATTACTGCCTATGGGCGCACCAAGCGGCATTACAGCCGCAACGCCCACTTCCTCCAGCCGCTTGCAGAGCACAGGGTCTGCATGGATATAGGGCAGCACTATAAAGCCCTCCTTTACCAATTGTTCCGCCGCCTTCAGTGTCTCTATAGGGTCGGGCATCAGGTATTTGGGGTCAGGGTGTATTTCTAATTTCAGCCAGTTGGTTTGCAGGGCTTCCCTCGCGAGACGGGCCGCAAATATAGCTTCGTCAGCATTGCGCACACCTGAAGTATTGGGCAGTAGATTTATGTGTGCATGATGCAGGTGCTGCAAAATGTCGTCGTCGTCACTATCCAGGCTCACTCTTTTTAATGCCACCGTCACTAATTCTGTGCCTGAAGCCAGCAACGCTTCTTCCATCACATGATGGTTGCCAAACTTACCTGTGCCGGTAAATAAACGGGAAGAAAATGTTTTGCCTGCTATCGTTAATAGATCGTTCATACTTTTTCAATTGTCTTTTTCAGCCTGTCTAAAGTCAGGGTCCAGTAAAAATTAAAATGCCGGTACATAGTATCCAGCTTAAAGTTGCTCTGTGTCAATGTTAACTCTGTTTGATCGCCCAGAGGTACCAGCCTAAACTCAATCACCGTATAATTGCTCACATCATCCGGCAAAGTGGACAATTTGCTCCAGTAGTTATAGCTAAACAATGTTTCAGGTTCGAGCTTCAGGATCGTTCCTTTATCCTCATACGGCTTATTGTACAGCATCCCTCTAAAAATCATACTGCTCCCCGCCCTCCAATCAGATATTACATCCACAGGTGTGTCGAACAGCCATTCCCTTACTAAAGCCTGCTCTGTAATGTTTTTCCATACTTTAGATACCGGTGCATTAATGGTAACAGTTTTCCGGATAATTTTATTGGAAGGGTCCAAAATATCAATAAAGTTCAGTGCGGCTTCTCTAACATCAGGAGCGCCCGATATCGCGCCAGATACTGCAATGCCATGCAGGCCGGTTGTAATCAATACAGATACATCATCAGTCGTAATACCACCAATGCCTATCACCGGTGGAGGGGTCATATGCCTTGTACGCAACTGTGCGAATACTTTTCTATATCCATCAAATCCAAGTATGGGGCTCAATTTCTTCTTGGTCTCTGTGAAACGGTACGGGCCTAATCCTATATAACTTACCGGCTTACCATCAAGGTGCTCGAAATCTTCTATGGCATTTGCCGTACACCCAATAATACCCCCTTTACCAAGCATTTCGTCAATATGGTTTTGAGGCAATGGATCTTCCTTACCCACATGCACTCCATCTGCATTAAGATCTAGCGCTAATTTGATATTGTCATTAATAATAAAAGTGGCATTGTATTTTCTGCATACCTCCTGCACTTCTTTTCCTAGCTTAAAATACTCATCATAAGAAACATCCTTTAGCCGCAATTGTATCCAGTCCACACCACCCATGCAGGCCTGTTCCGCAAGTGCGGCGCTGGTGGTGATGTAGTGCAGTTTACTGATACTCCTCATGATTGTGACGGCTTATGATAACCTAATAAAGTTTCGTTGCTGCCCAAAAAATTATACGTATAGCAGTTCGCGTTTTCTGCCGCAGCGGCAATGTCATTTCCTAATGCGAGGTGCGCTGTTAAAGCAGAGGATAGTACGCAGCCGCTGCCATGCTTCGCCCCCTTTGGCAGGCGGGGATTAGAAAATGTATAAGCCAGTTTACCGGCAAACAATATATCCTCCGATACCGGCCCATGCGAATGTCCGCCTTTCAATAAAATATTTGTTGTCGCACTTTTTTGGAGGAGGTTATCATACAAATTCACCCCACCAAACAGCAGTTCCGCTTCTGGTAAATTGGGTGTAATACAATATACCTTATGCAGGATGTCTGCCAGGCCCTGTCCACCTTCATGAAATGTAAATCCGGCGCTTGCACTCATCACCGGATCATAAACAATTACCGGCTGCTTTATCCGCTCATGCAAAAAATCAACCAACTCATGCAGCACATGCATGCTTTCTATCAGCCCAATCTTTATGTATTTTATATCGAAACGCCTGAGCAACACACTTATCTGCTGTACGATCTTATAATAATCCAGCCACTCCACCTTTTCAAACTCCATATCGTTTTGCCAGGTCATTGCAGTAGCCACGCCAAACCCATATACGCCGCTATTCTCAAATGTCTTGATATCGGCAAGCACTCCGGCCCCGGCAGAGGGGTCAAAGCCTGCAATGGACAGCGTCTGAACCTTGATTTGCTTGATTAAAGGATTGACTTGATTCATATCCCACATAATTTCTGAGCCTTGATTTTCCTGATTAGAGGATTAACTTGACAAGTAATATGTTTATTGTAAGAGTTTATTGTTATGAACACGTTTAAATTCCAAACTTTTACCCCCGAAATTTATTAACAAGCCTATTTCCATATTGTAGGCTTCGAGATAGTTCATTGCTTGGGCCAAATGCACATTGTCGAGCAGTGCAACAGCTTTCAACTCTACCATGATCTTATTTTCAACAAAAAAATCAACTCTCCTCGTACCTATTTGTTCGCCCCGATAAATTATTGCCATTTCTTTTTCTCTTTCAAAAGGAATCTTCATACCAGTAAATTCTATTTCCAAAGCCCGTTGATAAATGACCTCCTGAAATCCACTGCCCAATCTGCTATGCACCTCCATTGCCGCCCCAATTATCTTTTGAGTAATTTCCTGATACAACATAGCTGCACTTTTTTTAATCGCTATAAATAGTCCTTAAATCCTTTAATCAAGAAAATCAAGGTTCAGACATATATTTCCCCGCCTTCCTTTATAAACTCCTTCGATTTTTCCTCCAATCCTTTCTCTAGCTCCTCCTGCTCCTTTGAATAATCCCGTATATCCTGAGTAATTTTCATAGAGCAGAAATGCGGGCCGCACATGGAGCAGAAGTGAGCGATTTTGGCGCCATCAGCAGGAAGGGTCTCGTCGTGAAAAGACCTTGCCGTTTCGGGGTCGAGAGATAGGTTGAACTGGTCTTCCCAGCGAAATTCGAACCTTGCTTTGCTCAGTGCGTTATCCCTGTATTGCGCGCCGGGATGGCCTTTTGCGAGGTCTGCGGCATGGGCTGCTATCTTGTAAGCTATTACCCCGTCTTTTACGTCTTTTTTATCCGGCAGGCCCAGGTGTTCCTTGGGGGTTACATAGCAAAGCATGGCAGTGCCGTACCAGCCTATCATAGCAGCACCAATTGCTGAGGTGATATGGTCGTAACCCGGTGCAATATCCGTGGTGAGCGGGCCGAGCGTGTAAAAAGGAGCTTCGTCACAACAGGCAAGCTGCTTTTCCATGTTCTCCTTAATCAGGTGCATGGGTACATGGCCGGGGCCTTCTATCATTACCTGCACATCGTGCTTCCAGGCGATTTTGGTCAGTTCGCCAAGTGTCTCCAGTTCGGCAAATTGTGCCGCATCATTAGCGTCTGCAATAGAGCCCGGCCTTAAGCCATCGCCTAATGAAAAGCTAACATCATAAGCCTTCATGATCTCGCAGATCTCCTCAAAATGGGTATAAAGGAAATTTTCTTTGTGATGGGAAAGGCACCATTTAGCCATGATGCTGCCCCCGCGTGATACAATACCCGTTACCCGCTTTGCAGTGAGCGGTATGTACCGCAGCAAAACGCCAGCGTGAATAGTGAAATAATCCACGCCCTGCTCTGCCTGCTCTATCAGCGTATCCCTGAATATCTCCCAGGTGAGGTCTTCGGCCTTGCCATTTACTTTTTCCAATGCCTGGTATATAGGCACTGTGCCGACAGGCACCGGGCAGTTACGTATGATCCACTCGCGCGTCTCATGAATATTCTTGCCTGTTGACAGGTCCATAAGTGTATCGCCACCCCAGCGGCAGCTCCAGATGGCCTTCTCTACTTCCTCCTCTATACTCGATGTCACCGCCGAATTACCAATATTGGTATTGATCTTCACCAAAAAATTTCTGCCAATGATCATCGGTTCACTTTCCGGGTGGTTGATGTTGGCAGGGATGATTGCGCGCCCCCTTGCCACTTCGTCCCTTACAAATTCAGGTGTCACTTTTTTCAACGGGATATTTGCGCCAAAGCTGTGCCCCATGTGCTGGTGCCAAAGCTCGCTGTTGTTCATCAGTTCATCAATGCGCTGGTTTTCACGGATGGCTATATACTCCATTTCGGCAGTAATGATTCCTTTGCGGGCATAATGCAGTTGCGACACATTCTGCCCCGGCAATGCCCGGTAGGGCTTTGCTATATGGTCAAAACGCAAATGATCAAGCTGCGCATCTGCCAGCCGCTCATTGCTGTAGTCAGCGGTGAAGCTATCCTGCTTGGCTACATCATTGCGGTCTTTTATCCACTCCTCGCGCAGGCGGGGCAGGCCCTTATGAATATCAATGGCTACGTCCGGGTCGGTATAAGGCCCGCTGGTATCGTACATGGTGACCACCGGGTTAGGTATCAGCTCTTCCACCCCGAAAGATCTGGTAATAGTGGGACTAACAGCTACCTCGCGCATAGCCACTTTTATATCATGCAGTTTCCCTTTCACGAAAATTTTCTTTGAGCCGGGATAAAATCCTGACTGGGAGCTGTTCCCGCTGGGCGCTGTGTCTTTCTTCATAAAGAGTGTTTTTTTGGTTTAAAATTTCAATTTTGCTTAACGAAAAAATAATTTCACCCCTCCGGGCAATGTTAAGTTAAGGATCTTGAGTACTTTATTCAGCCTAATAACATGCGATACCTTCGGCATCGTAACTCATTATTTATTGTATTCTGCTATAAACATGCGACCCCTTCAGGGTCGTTTTGCTTTTCTTAATGACACATAGTTTACATTTCAAAATCAACTTGTCAACTACTCCACTCCCGACTTATCAACTATTCAACCAATCAACTAATTATCCTCCCTGGGTTGCCCGTATCAAGGTCACCTTATCCTCATCCTGCAATTCATAAGCATCCCATTCCGCTTTGGGGATCACGTTGTTGTTGATGGCTATGGCAATACCTTTTTGGGAAACGATGTTTAATGACGCAAGGGCATCCGTGATCTTGGGCTGCCCTTGTATTTCCTGCATTTTATTGTTCACGTAAATATTCATACAATACTTGTAGCTAAATGGTCAACAATAAACTTTAAGGGAGAAGACACCGGTAACAATCTGTCTGCTTTTTTCCCTGCGCAGGCATTATCCTGATCTGGTCAAAGGGTATGATCTCAGCCTCTTTTATTGTATTATTGGCACCCCTAAAGTCTGTACCAAAAGTACGGGATATTGGTTAATATACGGCAAACAATATTATTGGGGTAATTCATATTTTGGCTGACCGCTGCCAATATTATGCCGGCTGAGAAGGTTGACCCGGGTTGACTTTATG
>Ga0206890_1279_pt1 | contig 10019 bp, 12 predicted proteins | sample Alteio_BWOrgHeat_58_FD_152960 | JGI IMG/M metagenome (GOLD analysis project Ga0206890, IMG submission 152960) | Enriched cells from forest soil in Barre Woods Harvard Forest LTER site, Petersham, Massachusetts, United States - Alteio_BWOrgHeat_Nextera6 ... | reverse complement strand
GTTCAAGCAATGCCACAACATTTGCAGCGGTTAAATCTTCGTAGAATTGCTCGCCGATTTGCAGCATAGGGGCGTTTACACAGGCACCCAAACATTCCACTTCTTTCAAGGTAAACTGGCCATCTTTCGTGGTTTCTCCCAGGCCAATACCCAGATGTTTCTCACACGCTGCCACAACCTCATTGGAACCACGCAGCCAGCATGGCGTTGTCGTGCAAAGCTCGATAAAATGCTTTCCCACAGGCGCCAGATTATACATGCTGTAAAAAGTAGCTACTTCATAGACGCGCATCGGCGCCATATCCAGCATAGCTGCCACTACATCCATAGCCGCTCTTGGCAGCCAGTTATGGTGCTGTTTCTGGGCAAGCGTCAGAAGCGGCATTACCGCCGAGGCCTGCCGGCCTTGCGGATAACGCGCGATTATCTTTTCTGCAAGCTTGCTGTTTTCAGGCGTAAAAGCAAAGCTTGCGGGCTGTTCACCATTCGTCGAAGTATTCGTCATATATTACCTTTTAAAACCAGCGGCGGTATAATTTATAAAGTTGCGTATTTTCCCTCGTATATCCCGTCAGCACTAAATCGCCTTTTTTCCAGGTGCTTTGCGATTGCTCAACGAACTGGCAACGGTAGCGATAAGTTATATTTTTATCGGTGTAGAGATCAAGCACTCCCTGAGCGTCCAATGCATATTTAAGCACATGTGGATTTTTTTGCGGCGGCAACATGGCTTTATACACTTCCGGAGGAGTTTTTATCTCTTTATTGGCAGTAACATAGGCATAAGCATGATCACTGTAAAAGGCAAGATATTGATAGGGCAAGTCATGATATAGCGCCGACTCGACGGATTTGGGCGTCTCATGCATATCCACCAGTTTATACGTGCCCCTTAAATCTCCTTCTTGGCACAGGCGCTGTTTTTGTGCTCTATTGTCTGCCGCCCACGCGCCAGAAAAACCCAGGCCCAGCAGGCCGCAAATACAGACGAGCGCGTTTACAAGCTGCATATTTAGCCTTCTTCGCATTTAAAACCAGCGGCGGTATAATTTATAGAGCAGCGTCATGGAACGTTTTGTATAGGCTGTTAAAACCAAATCGTCTTTTTTAAATCCGCTTTGTGTTTTTTTAATGACCAAACAGCGGTAACTGTAAATTACCTTCTGATCGACATACAGATTAAGCACCCCCTGATTATCCAGCGTATATTTGAAAGCGTGTTTTTGCTGAAGCGTCAGCTGCATCGCTTTCGCAAGTTCCTTGGGAGTTTTATACTCACGATTGGTGGCAACAAAGCTATAATAATGATCCTGATAGAAAGAAAGATATTGGTAAGGGAAATCATGAACCCAGGCGGCTTCCCGGTGGGGAGGAGTTTCAATAAACTGCACTTCCTTCCATGAGCCGCCTGCCAAATCACCGTCCTGACACAGGCGCTGGTTTTCAACCGGGCCCTGGGCCGCAATTGCGCCAGCAGAGCTTAGCGAAATAATAATGATAAAACCTAAGAGTTTTTTGAGGACTTGCCCTTGCATTCTTACCGGTCAATCTCCCCAAAGACGATGTCTTGTGTACCGATAATGGTGACTACATCCGCCAGAAGATGGCCTTTGGTCATGAAATCGAGTGATTGCAAATGGGCAAACCCGGGCGCGCGTATTTTGCAGCGGTAGGGTTTATTGCTGCCGTCAGCCACCAGATAGACTCCGAACTCGCCCTTGGGCGCTTCCACAGCCGTATAGGTTTCACCAGCTGGCACATGATAGCCTTCCGTGTAGAGCTTGAAGTGATGGATAATGGCTTCCATGGATTGCTTCATCAATGCGCGTTTGGGCGGAGCAATTTTGGGGTCTTGCGTTACAACGGGTCCTTTAGGCATTTTCTCTATGCACTGAACAATCAGCCTAAGAGATTGGCGCATTTCTTCCATGCGCACCAAATAACGATCCCAGCAATCACCATTTTTGCCGATGGGAATATCGAAATCGAGTTGATCGTAAATTTCATAAGGCTGGGCTTTGCGCAAATCCCAGGCTACACCTGAGCCACGCAGCATGGGGCCTGAAAAACCCCAATCAAGCGCTTCTTTTTCGCTTACCACACCCACATCGACAAGACGCTGTTTCCAGATGCGGTTCTCGGTAAGCAGATCATCCACATCATCGACATATTTTATAAAACCTTCTGCCCAGCACAGAATATCAGCATCCATACCGGCCGGAATATCCTGATGCACACCGCCGGGGCGGATATAGGCGGAGTGAAAACGCGCGCCGGAAGCACGCTCATAAAAGGCCAGGATTTTTTCGCGCTCTTCAAACAGCCACAACAACGGTGTCATTGCGCCAACGTCAAGCGCCTGCGTGGTGATGTTCAGAATATGGTTAAGAATGCGGGTAAGCTCGCAAAACAACACGCGGATATATTTAGCGCGCAACGGCACTTCACAACCCAGCAGTTTTTCCACCGCCAATGAATAGCAATGCTCAAGCGACATCGGCGATACATAATCCAGGCGATCAAAATACGGCAGCGCCTGCAGGTAGGTTTTATGCTCAATGAGTTTTTCGGTGCCGCGATGAAGCAACCCAATATGCGGGTCAGCGCGCTCCACAATTTCGCCGTCCATCTCCAGCACCAGACGCAGCACACCGTGCGCAGCCGGATGCTGCGGGCCAAAATTAAGGGTAAGATTTTTAAGAGCTACTTCGGTCATGGGTATTTTGCTTATTAATTATGTATGCTTAATCTTATTTACTCTATTTAGAAACCTATCTCCATCTTATTTGTGCATAGTTCATCCATTTTGTCAGCATCTTAAATGGATCGGGCACAGCGCCATGCATAAAAACTAACATGCCTAAGAATATAATAAAAAGAACAACAAGCGTTCGCGTCAAATATCCCCAGAAACTGTTTTCTACATTAAAAGCGCAGCGCCACAGCGAGCCAAGCAGCCAGAAAAGATAAAAAGCCTGAAACCACAGCAGATTTTGCGCCTGGCCTGAAGTTAGATTATCAAAATCTATTCCGCTTATTAAGCGAATGACAATAGCTGCAACCTTGGCCATAAATATGGCAAACACGCCGTAAACCCAGAATATTTTCCAAAGGATTTCATCACCATACCAGAAGCTTCGGGAAATAAACCCCATATGCCACCTATAGTTTAAGAGTGGGTTTTTATATTTTTATATCGTCGAGCGAGCGGTACATTATATGGACATCAGTAAGGCCATTATTTGCATGGCGGAATGCACCAGGCACGGTGCCGACAATCTTAAAGCCCATTTTCTGCCATAACTGCACGGCGGGCTTATTGCTTGCGACCACAAAATTAAACTGCATTGCCTGAAACCCAAGCCTTTTGGCTTCTTTCAGGGAATAGCTGCACATGGCTTGGGCAATCCCTTGCCCGCGCGAATTTTTATCCACCATATAACCAGCATTGGCCACATGATCGCCAAATCCGGGTTTATTGGTGCGAAGCGTAAAGGTGCCGACAATCTTAGTGCCGTGAGTCACCACATAGCCATGACAGCCATTATCTATCCAGATATCACGCGCCTGTTTTTCGGTAAAATCGGGCGCATAAGTATAAGTATCACCATGACTGATAACGTCACGGAAAATTACCCAGATGCCCGGCCAATCCTCTTGCGTTGCAGGACGTATATTCCATTCTTCTGACATTAACTTGCCTTCGCTTTCTCATCACCAGGCAGCAGATATTCAGGCCCTTCCCAGGGACTCATGAAATCAAAGGTGCGGTAGGCTTGTGGCAATTTCACAGGTGAATACACCACGCGGCGCTGTTCAGGATCGTAACGCAGTTCAACATAACCAGTCAGAGGAAAATCCTTGCGCATAGGATGGCCGTCAAACCCGTAATCCGTAAGGATGCGGCGAAGGTCAATATTGTCGGAGAAATATACGCCATACAAATCCCACACTTCGCGCTCAAACCATCCTGCAGCAGAGAATACCTGCGTAACGGAAGGCACGGGAGTCGCTTCATCGGTTTGCAGCTTCACGCGAATGCGCTGATTAAGTTTTACTGAGAGCAGATTATAGACCACATCAAACCGCTTTGCGCGCGCAGGATAATCTGCGCCGCAAACATCCATCAATTGGGTGAACTGGCAATTCTCATCGTCACGCAGGAACATGAGCAACGGCACAATTTTTTCTGCCGGCACATGAACCATCAACTCATTGTGGACGATTTCCGTATCAACCGATTTTGATTGTTTGATAAGTTCCGCGAGTTCAGGAAGTGTTTTTTTCATCGCTTAAACGTCCCCGTACGCTTGATTTTTTTCTGCAGCTGCAAAATACCATACATCAGCGCTTCGGCCGTGGGCGGGCATCCGGGTACATAGACATCGACCGGAACAATCCGGTCACAGCCGCGCACCACGGAATAAGAATAATGGTAATAGCCGCCGCCGTTGGCACAACTGCCCATGGAAATCACATAACGCGGCTCAGCCATCTGATCGTAAACCTTGCGCAGCGCTGGCGCCATCTTGTTGCAAAGCGTTCCCGCAACGATCATCACATCCGCCTGACGCGGGCTTGGCCGAAACACTACGCCAAAACGATCCATATCATAGCGCGAGGCTGCCGCCTGCATCATCTCCACCGCACAGCAGGCAAGGCCGAATGTCATGGGCCAGAGCGAGCCGGAACGCGCCCAGTTCGCCAGATTATCAAACTGCGTGACCAGGAATCCCTTGTCATTAAATTCATCCAGCGCGCGGTTTAACAACGCGTCCTGAGAATTGCCTGATGAATGTGTTGCAAGTGCAGTATTGCTCATTTTTTAATTCCTATTCCCACTCCAGCGCACCTTTTTTCCACTCATACATGAATCCGATAGTGAGTACTCCAAGAAACCCCATCATCGACCAGAAACCGTACACACCGATAGTGCCGAGTGAAATCGCCCAGGGGAATAAGAATGCCACCTCAAGATCAAATATAATAAAGAGAATGGCAACAAGGTAAAAACGGATATCGAATTTTCCGCGCGCATCGCCGAACGTGTCAAAACCGCATTCATAGGCGGAGAGTTTTTCAGCGTCTGGCTTGCGCGGCGCAATCAGCAGCGGCAAGACCACCATCACCGTGGCAATAGCCATCGCGATACCCAGAAAAATCAGAATCGGCAGATAGTTTATTAAAAGTGCTTCCATGGAGCGCACTTTAGATAAACATTACGCGATATTCAATATCTTCTTGAATCAATTATTCTTAATTTTCATTTTTATAAGCCCACTATTGTCATCCCGTACAAGCGGCCAGAAGGCCGCGCGATACGGGATCCATTTGTCATGCACTGGGAAGTTATGTAGGCAGGCAAGTAGGCCTGCCGTGTGCGAAAGCATTACGCACGACAAGTCTGCTGACTGGCCACTTTAAGATTATAAGCTCATGAGAGTTGGATTCCGGATAGGTTCGCCTACTGGCTCACCTTCCGGGATGACACATAGAGGGGCTACTTGCTGTGCTTCAAGAGACGCAACCGTAGCGCATTGAGCTTAATGAAGCCTTGAGCATCTTTCTGATCATAAACGCTATCTTCTTCAAACGTAACATGCTGCTGGCTATAAAGACTCACAGGCGATTTGCGTCCTGCAACCGTTGCCGAGCCTTTATATAATTTAAGCTTTACTGTGCCGGTGACATTGGCTTGTGATTTATCAATCAGTGACTGAATCATCTCGCGCTCCGGCGACCACCAGTAGCCGTTATAAATCAACTCGGCATAGCGCGGCATAAGTTCGTCTTTTAAATGCGCAGCGCCGCGGTCAAGCGTCAGGCTCTCAATGGCGCGGTGGGCAACCGATAATATTGTACCTCCCGGCGTTTCATATACGCCACGCGATTTCATGCCGACATAGCGGTTTTCGACTAAATCCAGCCTGCCTATGCCGTTATCACCGCCCAGTTCATTGAGGTGGGTGAGAAGCGTCGCCGGCGACATTTTTTTGCCATTAACCGCAACCGGGTCGCCGTGCTCAAATTCTATTTCGATATAGGTGGGTTTCTCCGGCGCTTTTTCTGGCGAGACAGAACGCGTGAACATATCTTCATGCGGTTCCACCCATGGGTCTTCCAGCACTTTGCCTTCATAAGAAATATGTAGCAGGTTGGCATCGGTGGAATAAGGCGCTTCACCGCGTTTATCTTTGGCGATGGGAATCTGGTGCTTTTCGGCATACTCAATCAATTTGGTGCGTGAAGTCAGATCCCACTCGCGCCAGGGAGCAATCACGCGGATGTCAGGCTTCAACGCATAATAGCCGAGTTCAAAACGCACCTGATCATTGCCCTTGCCGGTTGCGCCGTGGGCCACAGCGTCAGCACCGGTTTCTATGGCAATTTCAATCTGGCGCTTGGCGATAAGCGGGCGGGCAATGGAAGTGCCCAGCAGATACACGCCTTCATAAAGCGTGTTGGCACGGAACATCGGAAAAACATAATCGCGCACGAATTCTTCGCGCAAATCTTCTACAAAAATCTGCTTGGCGCCCATCATCTCAGCTTTTTTGCGCGCTGGTTCCAGCTCGCCGCCCTGGCCTAAATCGGCCGTAAACGTCACTACTTCACAACCGTAGGTTTCCTGCAGCCAGCGCAGAATAATGGATGTATCCAGTCCGCCCGAATAAGCCAATACTACTTTTTTGATTTTTTTAGTGCTCATATAGTCTCCGATTTTTTGCTCACTGCTCTTAACATAATAAATACAAACAGCAAGCCGCCAATCAAGGCGAGGCCATCGCCGCTATGTTTAAGAAAGGAAGCAAGCACGCCCATAGTATCAGCGGAACCAGGCGTTTTGCGCGGCACACCGTGTGCTCCCAGCATTGCCATGCCGGTCATCCAGCATAACTGGCCACCGCCGTAAATAACGGGCTGCAACTTTGCCAGGATACTGCGCGCAACATCCACATAACCAAATGATGGCAGCAGCAAATACCCCATACCCATAAACGCTAGCGTTATCCCGACAATCGAGCCGTGATAATGCGCGGGCACCGTCACATTGCTGCCAGCAATAAGATAGCCAAGCGTCCCTCCTGCAGCAAAAAGCAAAACAGACATGGAAAGCGTAATCAGGAATAATCGTTTTTCTGTTGGCCATGGCTGGCGGAGTAGCGCGTAGATTAATGCTACACCTATTATTAAAGCTGCCAAGCCATTGGCATGCTTCATGAGCAAGGTGAATCGATTGCTATGCAGCATATCATCTCCTTGCCCAAAATAAATGAGAGGCGCAGCCAAAGCCGCAACCAACCCGATAGCGTATAATATCTTAAGCTGGGTATCGCTCAGCTTTATCTTTATGCCGGAAGCATGCGCAAGCCACAGCCACGCAACAATCATCAACTGGGTATGAACAAATTGAAGCACATGGCCGCCACCCCAGAAAGCGTATTCATAATATAGCTGGCCACTCATACCGGCAGGCATATTGCGCGCAGATACAATGAAACAAAGGATGGCTATCAGCATAATAATGCCAGCGGAAATTATGCCAAAATAATGGGGGTTATTGAGATATTCCCTGGAGAAGCTGAAACACATATTGGCCACTGCGCCAAGCACACCGCATAGCAGCAAACTGAGGCCTAAGAAAAACACAGGATGATGAATAACCGGAATATAATTACTCATGTAGGCTTCACCGCCGGATGTTGCCGAGACCACAATCAGCACCGCACCAGCGGCAAAGCTTAAGAATGCGCTATTTGCCAACATTTGCCAGCCCCTGCCATTGGTGACAAGCGTAAAAAACATGCAGGCCATAGTGAGAAACCAAACCAGCACCGATAAATCCACATGGACAACGAGCGCGGTATAGAAAAATGCGCTTTTAGTATTGGCAAGCAGGCCGGCAAAGATGCCGGCAACGCCCAGCGCCACTACCCCAAGCAATAGCCAGAGCCTTACATAACGCAGGGAAGTATTGTCATTCAAAGGCAAAAAATCATCTGGTGCGTTCATGGGACTTGATTTATATAGAGGGGCTAATTCAGAAGCTAATGCAGAAAGCATTCAATATCATTTTATGCTCACCACGCAACCCCAAAGCACTATGACAGACACGGCGCGCCATATTATAAGCGGCTGGCTTTGTTTGTGCCTCCTGGCAATCGCCTTGATGGTCGTGATAGGAGGCCTTACCCGTCTTACCGAATCTGGTCTTTCAATTATTGAGTGGAAGCCTATTGCTGGCATAGTGCCACCACTGGATGACACCGCATTCCAAAAAGAATTTGATGATTACCAGACCTCGCCGCAATTTAAAAAATTATTTCCTAATATGACGCTGCCGGAATTCAAGCATATTTACTGGCTTGAATATATCCATCGCCTGATTGGACGCGTGGCAGGCGTTTTATTCCTGGTGCCATTGCTGTGTTTTGCCTTTACGCGCGTATTGCCATGGAAAAAAGCGCTTAAATTAGGGGCTATTTTTGCGCTTGGCGGCCTGCAAGGCGGCATCGGCTGGTATATGGTGCAAACTGGATTGATAGATAATCCTCATGTGAGTTCCTACAGTCTTAGCCTGCATCTGGCGATGGGATTCCTGCTCTTTGGTCTTGTTTTATGGCAGACGCTCAGTTTCAGCCACTCCAAAATAACCACAGGCGGATTTGAACTACCCAGCCCTCCCCATTACCTTAAAATATTTGCCTGCCTGGTAGTGACACTGATTTCACTGCAGGTGATAGTAGGTGCAATTGTTGCAGGATTACATGCCGGATTTACCTATAATACCTTTCCCCGCATGGACGGCCAGTGGATTCCGGAAGGATTATGGTCCCAGGATACGTGGTATAAAAATATTTTTGAAGATGTGGCAACTATCCAGTTTATTCACCGCATGATGGCCTATATTGTATCCTTAGCGGTAATGCTTTTCTGGATTATTGGCAGAAACAACCCGCATATTGCCCACCTGCTGCCCATATTATTCTCGATCCTGGTCGTACAGTTCCTGCTTGGCGTGCTGACACTGCTGTTTGTAGTGCCGATTCCGCTGGCCTCCCTGCACCAAGCCAACGCCCTATTGCTGTTTGGCATTGCGGTCACCATATTACACAGGCTATTTATACCATTTAAAACAATTGCTTATGAAATTGATGGTAAATCCGCCTTCGCCTGAGAGTTAAAACCATCAAAATACAACTATAATTTTCCTGAGAAATCCCTTATAAAATGGGCTATAGTTACGCAAACATACGGATGTCGTAAGCAGAAGCCATGACTGACCCTTTTAATTATAATGTATTTTTTGACCAGTCGCTCGCGCGCCTCAAAACCGAGGGGCGTTACCGCGTGTTTCATGATCTGGAGCGCCGCGTGGGCCAGTTTCCTATTGCCCACAGCCATGCAACGGGCAAACCTGTAACGGTATGGTGCTCGAATGATTATCTGGGCATGGGGCAGCATCCCAAAGTTATCTCCGCCATGAAATCCGCCATTGAAACGCTTGGCGCAGGTGCCGGTGGCACGCGCAATATTTCTGGCAATCATCATCTGGTAGTCGAGCTTGAATCGTTGCTGGCACGCCTGCATCATAAGGAATCCTCGCTCGCCTTTACCTCCGGCTATACCGCCAATGAAGCCACGCTCAGCACTCTTACTTCGCACATACCTGATTGTGTGGTGTTTTCGGATGAGCGTAATCATGCCTCGATGATTCACGGCATCCGCGCAGGCCGCATGGAAAAACATATCTTCCGCCATAACGATCCCGAACATCTGGAATTTCTGCTCAAAACGATAGCCCCATCACGCCCTAAGCTCATTGCCTTTGAATCAATTTATTCGATGGACGGCGACATCGCACCAATTGCCGATATTTGTGATCTGGCCCAGAAATATAATACGCTTACTTATCTTGATGAAGTCCACGCGGTGGGCATGTATGGCCCGCACGGCGCCGGCGTTGCTGAGCGCGAAGGCCTGATGGAACGCATTGATATCATCCAGGGCACGCTTGC
>Ga0206890_1367_pt1 | contig 10056 bp, 8 predicted proteins | sample Alteio_BWOrgHeat_58_FD_152960 | JGI IMG/M metagenome (GOLD analysis project Ga0206890, IMG submission 152960) | Enriched cells from forest soil in Barre Woods Harvard Forest LTER site, Petersham, Massachusetts, United States - Alteio_BWOrgHeat_Nextera6 ... | reverse complement strand
AGTGTCCTGGCCGGCGTCGAGACGCTGCTGCACGATGCTTACAAGATGATCGGCATAGCTTTGCTGGTCGCGGAGAGCGGCTTCGCGCTCGAGGTCCCGGTTGAGAGCGAGGTAGGTGACGGCTGTGTCCTCTGCCACAGCCTCGCGAGCATCTTTGAGGCTGAGATTCGCTGCGTCGTAGGCGGCCTTGGCGGAGCGCATGTAGTCGCGCTGCGAGTAACTGAAGACGAGCGAGGTAGAGGTTATGTTGAAGATCGATGGCTGGCCGAGAGGGAAGCCGTAGGAGGGCGGACCGATGCCGGAGCCGCCGACGATGTTCGGAATGTATGCGTCGCGGAGTTGCTGCATCGTCGCCAGCGCTTTGTCGACGTCGGCCTGAGCTGTGAGGACCTTAGGGTTGCTCTTAATGGCGAGATCGACAGCGGTAATCAACGAGATTTGCGCAGGGGCGGCGACGGCCGCACAAGCTAACGCAAAGCACGTGATGCCGGGACGAAGAATGCGAATCATACGGCGTGGAATAGTCCTCGATAGTAGCTTGAGATCATGGTATCGCTTTTCCTTCACGAGCCCTGCATTGCTTTGCGAGCAGGTGCATAGTTCGATGCCAGGGCGAGGGCGGCAGCGTATTCGCGATGCGCGCCGACCGCGTCGCCGCGATGGGCGAGTAGTCCGCCGAGTTGGACGTGGACTTTAAACGCCGGGGCGTCATCGGTCTTTCCGCTCGAGGCAAGGTATGTGCGAAGGAGGTTTTCGGCGAGTTCGGGGGAAGTCTTCGCCTCGGTAAGGATGCTGGCAGCATCCACCAGGGGTGGCCCTTTGCGGCGATCGGCGTCGACGGCGGACTGCAGGGCATCGATCATTCTTGCTGATTGATGGTGACGCTGATAAAAGTAGCCGAGATCAATCCAGGCTTCAGGTGTCTTTCCGGCCGTTACGGCGTTGCGAAATTCGATCTCGGCGAGACCTTCATCGTTCTTCTTTTCTGCGATGAGCGCGAGCAGACGGTGGGACTGCGAAGGAAAATGTGGTGCCATGCGGTTGGCCAGGGCCTGGGCCTTGTCGAGACCGCCGCCGATAAGAGACGGCGCCGCGATGTAGAACTGGCCGAGGTCGCTCATGGCCTGAACATTTTCTTGGTCGAGCTGTACCGCCTTTTCGAAGGCGGTACGGACCTTGATGGCGAGGCTGAGAGCGGCGATCGGGTTGGCGTGCTCGGCCTTGTACCCGTAGGCGCGTGCGAGCCACATCTGGTTGTCGCTGCTGGCGGGCGCGTCGGCGACCGCGAGTTCGCACTCGTGGATCGCGCTGTCGGCGATCTGCTGTGCGTAAAAGGTGCGGCAGAGAAGCTGATGCGCGAGGGCGTCGCTGGGTTGTTCTGCGAGGATCTGGTGGAGATTGGTGGCAGCCTCGTCGACGCGGCCCTGCAGCAGCAGCGCGTTGGCCTGGGCAGTGTCGGCCAGTGCAAGCCTAACGCCCAAGAACAGAAGCAGAGAGATAACGATGCGAAACTGAATCGGAGGCTTGGAAAAGAACATCATTAGTCGACGATTTTGACCGGCAGGCCATTGGTGAGCTCGCGGTTGTTGATGGCGTTTCGAGCGACGATGTCCTTCTCGGAAAGGCCGCCGGTAATCTCAGCGCGAACGAGATTGAGTAGACCAACCTGAACCGGTGTGCGGACGAGCTTGTTATTGACGATGCGGTAGACGAAGTCGCCGCTGTCAGAATGGAGCGCCTCGCGCGGAATGGTGAGCGTGTTGAAGCGCTGGGCGACGGTCACCGTGACGACAACGTTGGTGTTGGGGAGCAGGTCGCCGCGCGCGTCGTCGACGGTGATGAGACACTCACCGACGTTGCGTGTTCCATAGGTAACTACGGTGGTGGGGGCGACGGTGATGTGACCGTGCCAGGTCTGTGTTGGCTTGGCATCCCATGTGATTTTGACGGCCTGACCCACACCGAGCTTGCCGATCTCGGGCTCATCGAAGTAGGCGTGGACCTGGATCTTATTCAGGTCGGCGACATCGACGAGGTTTTCGCCTGCGGGGACGAAGTCGTAGATCGAAACGGGAACGGAGTAGACGGTGCCGGACTGGGGGGAGCGAATGTTGTAGGAGTTGTAAGTGCTCTGGGCGGCTTGGAGCGAGGCGCGGGCGTCTGCGACCTGAGCTTCGATGCGGGCCTTGTCGCTTGGACTGTAACGCTGCGTCGTGCGGTTCTGAATGTTCTGTAGAGAGGTGTTGGCCACCTGAAGGCGTTCTTGCGCTGCGGCTACTTCGCTTGCTGAGGCTGCGCCAGTCCGCTGGAGTTGCTGGAGAGCCACGATATCTCTTTGTGCCTGCTGCTGCTGGAGCTGTGCGCGACTCAGATCGCCACTAAGAGCGACACGTTCCTCCTGCGATCCGCCCTGCTCCATGTCGTGGAGAGTTGCTTCGGCGGTGCGAAGGGCTGCGTTGGCTGAGGCAAGCTTGGCCACCGCATCAGAGTCGTCCATCTTGATAAGAAGATCACCGGCTTTGACCTTTTGAAGGACCTCGACGTAGACCTTGGCGATAATTCCCGGGGCGGGCGCGTAGGCCTGAAACTCGCCGATGGGCTCAACTTTCCCGTTGGTCGAGATGGCGCTGACCATGTTTTGGTGATCGACCGTGGAGGCGCGGACTTCAATAAGATCGCGCCTGGTGGAACGGAAGATAATGTAACCGAGAACGATGACGGTGAGAAGGATGGCCCAAAGCGTAAGGGGAGTGAGTCGTCTTGTCTCGGTTGTTGGCATCAGTCAGAAAGTTCAGTATATAAGACGCCGGAGCACCAAAAACGGAGCAGAAAGTTTGGGTGCGGCGAGGTGGTTAACTCTGCGTGAATGTTGGCGGTGCGTTGGTGCTCATGCTTTTCGGATGTCTACAAGCTCCATTTCGAGACCAGGGAATTGGGGGTTGGTCTTAGCTTTGATGCGGTAGGCAGCATCGATGATTGAGCCTTTATAGAGGGCCATCTGTGTGCAGCGGGCAGGCCAGTCAATGATGCGGCTCCAACCGAGTGCACTGAAACGGCGGGATTCGCCATTTTGTTCGAGTTCAAGGCAGATATGTTTCTCTTTAATGATGCGAACCGGCGCGGCCAGCGTCAGGTTGCGTGTGACAAAGAGGGGCTCACGATTTCCAACACCAAAAGGCTCGCAGCGCGTAAGCCAGTTGAAGAACTCCGGCGTGAGATCGCTGAAGCGGAGTTCAGCTTCGCATTGCAGCGGTGGCGCCAGCATGGTTGGGGTCAGGCGTGTCGATCCGTAGAGTCGCATTCGCTCGCGGAGAAGTTCGATGCGAGACGTTGGCAGAGAGAATCCTACGGCGTGAGCGTGGCCACCGAACCGAGTGAAGAGTGCGTCGGGGGTATCGATCTCCCCGTGGACAGCGGTGAGGGCGTCGAGCAGATGGAAACCTTCGATGGAGCGGCCGGAGCCGTGCGCCTGGCCCTCTTCGTGAGTGAGGACGAGAGCGGGAAGGCCGGTGCGGTCGACCACGCGTGAGGCGAGGATGCCGAGGACACCACGGTGCCAGTTGGCATCGTCGAGGATGAAGCACCTAGGCAAAGAGTCTGCGGCATTTTCGAGCTGGGCTTCGATGGCCTGGAGCGCAGTCGCTTCGGTCGCGCGGCGCTCGTCATTGAGGCGGTTCAGTTTTTCTGCAAGCTCGGTTGCGCGGGCCGGATCTCTTGTGAGGAAGAGCTCGACAACATCGCCGGCGATGTCCATTCGGCCGGCCGCGTTGATTCGGGGGGCGATGCGAAAGCCTACTTCAGTGGCGGTGGGGGCGCGGTCGGGTGGAATCTGCGCGATCTGCATCAGAGCGCGGAGGCCGGGCTGAACGGGATTGCGGAGTTCACGCAGGCCGAGTGCAGCGATGACGCGGTTTTCTCCGTGGAGAGGGACGGAGTCGGCAATGGTGGCGATGGCGACGAGTTTGAGGAAGGAGGGGATGAGGCCGCGGTTGAGACGCAGGCGCTGGATTTCGACATCGGGTGCGGCCTCTGCAGCTGAGAGCAGGAGGGCATGGGCCAGTTTGAAGGCCACCGCGGCTCCGCAGAGATATTTGAAAGGGTAGGGGCAGCCCGGCTGTGCGGGATTTAGGACGGCGAGAGCTTCGGGGATGCCTTGGGCGTCGTCGGGGAGGTGGTGGTCGGTGACGATGAGGTCGAGGCCGAGGGATTTTGCTTCGGCTGCGGCGGCGAAGGCGCGGATGCCGGTGTCTACGCTGATGACGAGGCGGACTCCGGCTGCCGCGTGCTGAGCCAGCACGCTGGTCTGCATGCCGTAGCCTTCGCGGAGGCGGTGGGGGACGTGGTAGGTGACGCGGGCCGGGGATTCTTTCGGGGCTATGCGCTCGATGGCCGTTTTGAGTAGGACTGTGGCTGTCGTGCCGTCGACGTCGTAGTCGCCGTAGATGAGGATTGGCTCGCTTGCGCGAACGGCCTGCTGGATGCGGACCACAGCGATGTCCATGCCGAGCATCAGGCGCGGGTCGAGGAGATCTTTGATGGAGGGATTGAAAAAAGCGTCGGCGGCTGTGGGATCAGTCAGGCCGCGGGCGACCAGAAGGTGGGCGATGGGGGGTGGACAGCTGAGATGTGCGGCGAGGGATGCTGTAGCGGTGGGGTCAGCGGGGGCGATGGTCCATTGCCGCGGCCCCGCGGATGCGGAGGGCATGTGGGTCTACTCGTCGATGTCGCGGTTGTCGACTATGATGCCGCCGAGGTCGGAGACGCTCTCGAGGAGGCTCTGGAAGCTGTCGTACCAGTCGGTGGCTATCTCGAAGATGAACATGACTCCCTGGTAGGGGAAGCCCAACTGGAGGTAGCCGATCTTGCCGACGTGATTGACGAGGTATTCGGCGTCGTCGATCTCTTCGGAGTTGTCATCAGGGAAGGTTTCGTCGCGAAGCTGGTCGAGGAGGAGAGCTACGTCGGGCTTTTCGAGGACGACTTCACTCATGGTGACGAACGGAGAGCCGGCGGCTTTGGCGTGCTCAACGAAGTCCTTCCATCCGTCGGGATTGTCCTCTTCGAAGATGACAGTGGGGATCTCTTCGCCGATGTAGGCATTGAGACGGCGCATGCCGTGGCCGGCGATAAACGCCACCATGTCGTCTTTGAGCGAGATGAGATTGTCGGGTTGCATGGATGAGGTTATTGTCGCAGAAACCGTGGTGGGGTGCACAGGGAATTGGTGGGGGTGTTTGGCGGGAAGACGCTTGGATTTGCGTGATATAGTCGAAGGAAAGTCAAATGATTTTCTCTAAAGATTATGTTGGGTACCTGGCGCGCCAGACGGTGAAACATCTGGTGGCTGAGAAGATGATCCACACCGACAAACCGGCGCTGGCAAATGAGCGGGTGGCGGCGGCCATGGTGGAGGAATTGTCGCTGGAAGACCGGATCAACGACGAGGTTCGGGTGATTCTTGAGGCGTTCCAGGACGACATGCGCAAGACGGGTGCGAGCTATCCGGAGATGTTCAAGAAGGTGAAGAACGAGCTGGCCCGCAAGTACAAGGCGGTGCTGTGAGGATATCGCGCGACAAGCTGAACAAGCTGGCCCATACGGTGGCCGATACACTGGCAGAGATCAACGAGGTCGACTTTCTGGAGGATCGCAATACGATCCGGCAGGAGGCTCGCAAGGCGTTGGAAAAGCTGCTGACCGAAGAGACGAAGATCGATGCGGCGGCACGGCAGAAGATTGCTTCGCAGCGGAAGATCATTGTGGAAGGGTCGCAGGAGTGGGACATCCTTTACCGGAAGTACTACAACGATGAGGTCAAGAAACTCGGGCTTTAGTGCTCCGGGATGAGTTCCAATCCAAAAGTGGGCCTCTAAACTGCAACTATTGCTCGTTCATCTGGGTTAGCATGCCGGCATGGGAGTGGTCTCAAAAACCATAGACAAATTGCCTACATGGGCGCAGGCCATCCTTACGGTCGTAGGACTTGCTGGCTGCGTGTATGGCATTGTTCATTACGGCCGGTCTTTTATATGGAAACTTATATTTAGCCCGGAGATTTAGGGTTGGATTAGCCAACCTGTTTATTGCGTTGGCAACGAGCCGGATTGAGTGGTTTTTCACGACTTGTCTGTCAAGTTGTGAACTTCTCAACGACCCATCCAAAGGCTTGTTGTACCCTGAAAACCATGCAAGCCGTTCAGATACTCACCACTGGTTCCGCCGACGTCCTCACCCTCCGCGATCTTCCCACACCAACGCCCGCTTCGGGCGAAGCCCTCATCCGCATCGAAGCCTCCGGCGTCAACTTCATCGATACCTACTTCCGCGAAGGGCGCTACCCGGCGAAACTCCCCTACACTCTCGGCCAGGAAGCATCCGGCATCGTCGAATCCGTCGCCCCCGATGTCACTGAGGTTAAACCGGGCGACCGCGTTGCCTGGTGCGGCATCCCTGGCACCTACGCCCAGTTCGCCGTAGCTCCTGTCTCACGCCTCGTCCCGATCCCCGTCAGCGTCTCGTTCAACGACGCAGCTGCAGCCCTCACCCAGGGGATCACCGCCCACTACCTCACCCACTCCACCTACGCCATCCAGCCCGGAGACGAGGTCCTCATTCATGCTGGAGCAGGCGGCACCGGTCTGCTCTTCATCCAGATGGCGAAATCCCTCGGCGCCCGCGTCATCACGACAGTTTCCACCGAGGAAAAAGCCGCTCTTGCCCGTGACGCCGGAGCCGACGAGATCATCTTGTACACCAAAGAAGACTTCGCCGCGCGGGTCAAGCAACTCACCAACGGCCGCGGCCTCCCCGTCGTCTACGATTCCGTGGGCAAGACCACTTTCGAGCAGTCGCTCCAATGCCTCCGTCCCCGCGGTCTCATGGTTCTCTTCGGCGGGTCGAGCGGCCCCGTCCCGCCGTTCGACCTTATCCGCCTCTCCACGATGGGCTCGCTCTACGTAACCCGGCCCACCATGAAGGACTACATTGCAACCACCGAGGATCTCCGTGCGCGCACAAGGGATATCTTCGACGGCATTGCCAACGGCACGCTCAAACTCCGCGCCGAGCACATCTACCCGCTCACCGAAGCCGCCCAGGCCCACCGCGACCTCGAAGGCCGCAAAACCACCGGCAAACTCCTCCTCATCCCCTGATCGTCAGAACCGCTTTCAATCGTGGTTTGTACGGCAAAAACAGATCACGCGCCAAAATTGCGAAACCAGTCAAATCAATGCGACAATGGCTCTCCCGTTAGGCCAAAGCATCAGGGTCCTTTTGTCCTCAATCTGAGCATCAAGGAGCCACTTAAATGCCTGAGCCCACTCTTCGCAAACCACTCACACCTCCTCCAATCAACCCCGCTTTCGTCGCGTACCCCGGTCAGATCTACATCCTGACCAAAGGCGGCTATTACCTCAGTGCTGCCAATGGGGGTGGCCTGGACACCAATGACGCCATCCAGACTGAGATTAAATATTCGGCCGGCCTGGTCGTCGGACCCTACCTGCAGTTCACCCTGTGGCGCGACACCACCGGTCGCTTTGCCTTCCAGACCTACAGCGGAAACTTCATCAGAGCTGTGGATGGCGGAGGCCTCACCACAGACGTACTCAATACCAACGCCCCTGACATCGCAGTCTGGGAAGAGTTCCGGATAGCTCTGGTCGGCGGCCAGCCTGGACCGTTTCCCATATCGATTCAAACCAACACCAACAACTTCCTCACCGCCGTTGGTGAGGGAGGCAAAACAACCAATGCCATCCACTCCGATGCAACGAAAGTTCAGGACTGGGAGATCTTTTTCCTCAGAAAAGCTGGCGACCTGGGATCGGGCTTCCAATACTTCATCGTCCCCATCGACACCCAACAAGCCATTGCCGCAAAAAACGGAGGAGGCCTGACCCAAAACACCCTCCAACTCTACGGACAAAACGGCGTTCACCTTAGCTGGGCGCGATTCAACCTTATCCTGCAACCCAACGGTTCGCACGCCATCCAGACCGTCAACGGGAATTACCTCACCGCAGTGAATGGCGGAGGACTCGATTACGGCACCACACAAACTGACAACATCCACACTGACGCCACCGTGGCCAAGGCGTGGGAGCAGTTCACCTTCGTCGATCGAGGCGACAGCACCTACTGCATCCAGACCGTCAGCGGGTACTTTCTCGGAAAGCGCACCTATGGCGGTAGCGCCGAGGGAGAGTATTCCACCGACATCAGCGATATCAACGCAGCCACGAAGTTCTGGATAGTGCCGGCTAATTTTCTCTAATATCCCCAAACCATAACCCTTCAGGGATCCGGCGAACGAGGATCAAAGACCGCTCATCCTTTCCCGCTCCGTGGAGTGCACGGAAGTCGGTCGCGGCCACCTTGTCGGAAGCAGCAACTTACAATCGAACTCATGCTCACTCCGCCACACCGCCAAGCGACGCTAACCCTCGTCGCCGCGATCCTCCTGACCCTGCCCGCACACGCCGTCATCGTCCGAGGCACCGTCACCACTCCCTTCGGAGTTCCTCTCGGCAACGCCCGAGTCGAGCTCATCGAGGGCAAGAAAGCCATAGCCTACGCCATCAGTCAGCCCGATGGCAGCTACGAGATTCGCAGCACCTCCAACGGCCGTTTCGTCCTCCTCACCGCCGCCGCCCCTTATACGCCAAGCATTGGTCAGGACTTCTACGCCTCGGCTAGCGCCGTCATCACCCGCAATATCGTGATGCAGCCCACAACCGTCACGCAGCAACTAGCGACTACCTCCAGTGCCATCCCTACGCCTCTGCAGCAAGTCCCGGCCGCAATTAGTCTCATTCCCCAATCCGCCCTTGCGACCGAAATAAACCTGCTCAACGATCTGCGCCAGATTCCCGGTACCAACACCATTCAGACTGGACAGACCGGCGGCCCAATCACTCTCTACGTGCGTGGCGGCGCCCCCACCACCAACAAAATCCTCACCGACTCCATCCCCTCCGAGGACATCGGCGGCTACTTCGATCTTTCGCACGTCTCGACGACTGCACTGCAGGGCCCCGAGCTCTATCGCGGCGCCAACTCCGCACTGCAAGGCACCGGCGCCGAAGCCTCCACGCTCGCCCTCGCCACCACGCGCAGCACCACTACTATCAATCCGACCGTCAACTACACCGGCGACGGCGGTAACTTCACCTCCTACCAGAACGAGGCCATCCTCTCTGGATCATTCAATCCCCTGGACTACCTTGGCGCCTTCAGCCGCTACGACACCTCGAACGCGCTCGAGCTGGACCGCTACCATGCGACCAATGAAGCCGCCAATGTAGGCTTCAGCATCTTCACCAACACCACCGCACGGTTCACCCTCCGCAACACTACTACTACGACTGGCCTTCCCGGCGCGCACGACATCTACGGCCTCTCCGCCGACGGCAAGCAATCGGACCAGAATCTTTATTCCGGCCTCACGCTGGAAAATATCTTGGCAGGGAACTGGCACAACCTCGTCCGCTATGGCATTGCTCGCAACCGGGAACAGGTCCAGCAATTCTCACCGACCGGTCAACCTGTTGCGACCATCGTGAATGGCGTCGCGCAAACTACCTACTACGGCAACCCCATCAACCTCCGCGGAGCCAATGGCTACACTGCGTCCGGTCAAGCCGCATTTCTTCTCCCCACCTACGACACGGTCTCGAATCGCGACGAGCTCTACTATCAATCTAACTACACGTTCCCCTACCGCATCGCGGCGCTCTTCTCCTTCCACTACGATAACGAGCGCGGCCGTCTCCTCGACTCCGCCTATCCGTCTGGCGGCATCGTGAAGCGCGCCAACTATCTCTACACGCTGCAACTGCAGGGCGACATCCTCCATCGCGTCACGTACTCCTTCGGTGGCTCCATTACACGCAACGAACTCGTCGGCACCTACGGCAACCCCCGCATCGGACTAACGTGGGACATCATCCGCCCCGGCGCTCAACCCTTCCACGGAACTCTCATCCGTGCCAATGCCGCTACCGGTCTACAGGAACCATCGACGCTCGACCAGCTCGCCAGCCTCTACACTCT
>Ga0206890_1325_pt1 | contig 10065 bp, 11 predicted proteins | sample Alteio_BWOrgHeat_58_FD_152960 | JGI IMG/M metagenome (GOLD analysis project Ga0206890, IMG submission 152960) | Enriched cells from forest soil in Barre Woods Harvard Forest LTER site, Petersham, Massachusetts, United States - Alteio_BWOrgHeat_Nextera6 ... | reverse complement strand
CATTTTAATAACCCTCAGTTAATAACCCGGCTGTTTTAAAAAAAATATTAGCTGAAGCAATTATTGTTATGCAAAAAAATATACTTTGGCATAAAATTGGTGGTATAGAAATTTCGCATGCTTTTCATTTAACAATCAAAAATCGCATTATGAAAAAAAATATTTACTTTCTTTATGAAACGGCTCGATTTTTCAATCGGTTAAAAACAAAAGGAGCCTACTGCCTAAGCATAGCTGTTACCTGCTTTGTTCTTTTTGCCTCCCTTACAAGTAATGGGCAAATGGTAAGTGCTGGTGATGTTTTCCTGCGAGGAGCTCACCTGGAGGCGGGTATAGGCAAGTATGGCAATTTCGGCTCTGATGTGGCAGCACCTGCGGGATACCATCCTCATTTTGGCGGTAATTTCTTATCTATCGTGGCAGACCCCGACGCTACGGGTTGGGATACAAGCACCGCCAGCCATTATTGGGGAGATTTTTTTCTGCCGGGCTTCCCATTTGAAGGCTGGACACTTCAGGTGGACACGATGCGTTGCCAGGGAAGCAATTCCGGAACTTTATCTCCTACTTCTTTTACGCTTTCGGCTGGTATGCCACCTTGCCGCATCGTTAATGTTGCATACTCGGCCAGCGGCACTACCGTGTCAGGGACATGGCAGGGCTTGATTGATAGCGTTATGCTCACCCAGGTAACCACACTGGATACTACCGCGCTTTATTTTACAGTTGACGTTACTTTAACCAATCTGTCTGTGATGCCTAAAGACAATATTTATTATTACAGAGCGGCAGACCCTGACAACGATGCGACATGGCCGGGAGGTTCTCCGGTGACAGAAAATACGATTGTTTACCAGGCGCCCAATGCGTTGAATGCGTCGGTAGTCTCTTCTACCGGCCATCTTGCGGGTTCCTCCTATATAGCACTTGGTAGTGGGGATTCCGCTTCAAGGGTCATTGTGGCTACTGCTTTAGCGTTGCCGATAACTCAGGACCTCGGTGAAGTATACAGCACATTTACAGGAGGCGTAGCGCTTTCTGCCCAGGGCGATAGCAATTATTCAGATGAAGGTATTGGGCTCATCATAAAAGTAGCGCACCTGGCCACTGTTGACAGCGCCATTGATAGTGTGCTCAGAACAACTGCCACGTATGCAATGCACCCTGCCAACACCGCAAACTTCAAATTTTTCTATGCGTTCACCCCGTCGGCACTCAATGCTGCCATAGCTGCAACGAGGCCGGATACGGCTGTTACTCCTGTTGTTGTAGATACTGCTACCGGAATTAAAAATGTGACCAGTTCACCCGGTATCCGTGTGTATCCGAACCCTGCTGGAAGTACCATCAATATTACAGGACTTAGTGCTTCTGACCAGGTCGACCTGTATGATATGATGGGTAGAATAGTAAACCAGGCGTCAGCAGCCACTCCAGGCGTAAATACACTTTATGTAAACAGTATCCCTGCGGGGGCTTACATATTGGAGGTAAATGATGCCAGCGGCAACGCCAAGGCAAGAGTGCCGGTGATGAAACAATAGTTGGTTTAAAAAAAACTTTTTTATTCCCTAAGGGTGTAGTCTTCGGCTGCACCCTTATTATTTTCTTCAGAGTTGGTTCGTCGCGAAAAATCGATAACCCACGTTCAAACATTTTTCCTTATTTTGAGAAGGTTTTAATTTGATTAACAGACATTCAAAAAATCAAAAAATGGAATTTTCTGCAAAGCAAATCGCTGGTATATTAAATGGGCGGATAGAAGGCGATGAAAACGCTGTAATCACCAAACTGGCGAAGATAGAGGAAGGCGTGCCCGGCTCTATTTCGTTTCTCGCAAACCCTCTATATACCCATTTTCTTTATACCACTAAGGCGTCGCTGGTGATTATCAGCAAAGATTATGTGCTTACCGGGCCGGTTACTGCCACGCTAATACGTGTTGATAATCCGGGCAATGCATTTGCCAAACTGCTTGAGATGTATAACGAGGTGAAACTGAATAAAACGGGCATTTCAAAACATGCATACATTTCTGAAAGTGCAAAAGTGGGCAGCAATATATATGCAGGTGAATTTGCCGTTGTGGCGGATAATGCAGTGATAGGAAATAATGTAAAAATATATCCGCAGGTATATGTAGGTGAAAATGCGGTGATAGGCGACAATACCACTCTGTTTTCCGGGGTGAAAATATATTCAGACACGGTCATCGGCAAAGATTGCATTATTCATTCCGGCACGGTAATTGGCAGCGATGGTTTCCGCTTTGCACCGGAGAATGAAGAAGGCAACAAAAAAATACCGCAGATAGGCAATGTGGTGATCGAAGATGATGTGGAGATAGGGGCTAATTGTGCTATTGACCGGGCAACCCTGGGTTCCACTATTTTGCGAAAGGGGGTTAAGTTTGATAACCTCGTCCATATAGCACATAATGTCGAAGTTGGTGAGAACAGTTACCTGGCAGCATGTAATGTAATTGCAGGCTCTACGAGAGTTGGAAAAAACTGTATGTTCAGCGGCCAGGTAGGATTAGTGGGCCATCTGCAGATTGCGGATAACACTATCGTAACAGCTCAATCTGGCATATCAAAGAGCATTAACAAGCCGGGGGAAGTATACATGGGTTCTCCGGCTTTTGACGCTAATAAATACAGGAAGGCTTATATCCATTTCCGTAACCTGGATGCATTGGTGCAGCGCGTGGATAAATTAGAGAAGCAAAGTAAGGTGCAGGAAAAAACAAGCAACAATTAGAAATTTCGATGGTTAAGGAAGGGCGCCTGAAAACGGGTCACTTAGCCATTCCCATTTCAGCAAAGCTGATCATTTTATTCTGTTCCACATCCCAAACTTTCAGGCGCAGGCAGGACACAATATCCGAAGGTTTAAGCGTGGTCACCTTGGGGGTTTGCAACTCAGGGACCGCAGCCATTGCCTCAGGCAGCCGATAAAAAGGAATTTTTGAATTTAGGTGGTGTATATGGTGGAAGCCGATGTTTGCGGTTACCCATTGCATAAAAGGATTTAGCCGCATAAAACTGGACGATTCAAGCGCTGCATTTGTATAGCTCCACTCCACATTTTTTTTGAAAGTAACACCGGGGAAATTATGCTGCGCGTAAAAAAGATAAGACCCCAGCATCTGCGACAAAAAGAACGGCAGGAAAAAAGCCAGGAACATGGTAAGCCAGCCAAAATGGATAACCAGGAAAACTGCTATAGAAAAATGAAGCACCAATACTACCAGTGAATCCCAGTGCCTGCGCGGGCTGCTTAAAAAAGATTGTATGCACATGCCGTACATAAAAGTGGTAAAATAAGCAAAGAACATATTGATGGGGTGCCGGATAGCAAGGTATGCAAAACGCTCGCTTTTGGTAGCCTCCAGGAACTTCTGCCTGGTCATAATGGGAAAAGAACCTATACTGACACTGAAGAGCTTTGCGTTGTGGTTGTGGTGGTGATCATGCGACCGTTTCCATATATTAGGTGGGGTGATCATATACACGCCAAACAAGGTAAATATAGCATTTGCAACAAACGATTTACGGAGTATGGTATGGTGCTGGTAGTCATGAAAAATGATAAAGAAGCGTGATAGCAGCATGGCTATACAAACACTACAAATAATCCTCAGGAAAATATTATGTATATAAATACATGCAAATATTGAGGATACAAGCAAAATAAAAGTAGTAAGAGTATGAAACCAACTCTTCCAACGAATCTCTTTTGCAAAAGGTTTTGTTGCAAGAATTAACTCTTTTTCTGTACGCATACTGCAAATTTAAGCAACATTCAGAAATAATAATAACAGCGGGACAGGGATAATGTTAATTATTATTTACCGTTGAAATAATGTTGAGGTGATATGTTTTAGATATGAACGATCTTATACACTGATATTACCAATCATTTTTCATAAGAATGGCACGGCCTCCCAAATAATAAACGGCACACCAAAATACCGCTACCATGGCATAAACCGGCATGGAAATAGTTGCTCCCCCGGATATCATCGCTTTAGCCATTTGCATTAATGGGAAGGGTAATAGCTCGTCACTGGCTTGTAACGGAAGTAAATTGCCGTAAGGCACATCTGTAAAATGATTAATTGACCCCTTGAGAATGTTCTCAATGATTAACGAATACAATAAGAACAGACCGATGGCAAGTCCGCTCTTCTTTATCCATATGGCTAAAAATAATCCAAAACCTAAGTAATCTAACGAAAGCAAAAAGAAATACCCTACTTGCTGAAACTCAGAAAAAAGCCGGCTTAAAGAGCCTGAATTAATACCGCCAAATAGCATACCCAATACAAAAAGATACAAAGTAGCGGCCAGGCTGAGCAGAATAATCAATAATATTTTTGCGTGAAAGAATTGCATTTTGTTCCATCCGTCTATTATATTCTGCCGGTTTGTGCGGAAAGCGTATTCATTGGTGGTAATAATGATCACCAAAATGGTAATGAACATTATAAAGATGCTGCCCCAAAAGCCAAGATTGCCCCATACCTGCGGGAATGTGTATGCAGTGCTTAGAAAATTGACGCTGTTCTTACCGCCGCCTCCTATTTTTAAAAACCCATTAGCTACTTCATAATTCCACAATGGCAACAATAAAACGAATAAGCCAGCCAGCACCCAAAAAGTGCGATACCGTTTTATTTTAAGCCATTCTATGCCAAGCAGATCTTTCATAAAGAATTAGTTATTAGTCAGCTCCATAAACTTTGTTTCCAGGCTTTTCTTTTTCAGAAGCAAATGAGAGAGTACTATGCCTTTGCTGATACAATACTGGTTTATATGTACAGTGTCAACTATGGAATCGCAGGTTAGCTGCAGGGTGTTATCGGCCGTTTTTATTTTTCTGACACCTGTCATTTGCCGTAGTGCCTGTTCCAGCGCGGCCATATCTGCGGCTCTGACTTCGACCTGGTCTTCGCTGAGCAGTACTTCATTGACCGGCCCATGCAGCAGCAGGTTTCCTTTTTTTAGAATAGCCACATGGGTACACACTTTTTCAATTTCATCCAGCAAATGACTGGCAATAATGATGGTAATGCCTTGTTTATTCATATTGCGGATCAGCTCCCTGATCTCCGCGATGCCGGCTGGGTCTAAACCATTGGTCGGTTCGTCGAGCACCAGCACTTTGGGACTACCCAGCAAAGCCGCGCCAATCGCCAGTCTCTGCTTCATGCCCAGTGAATAGGTCTGGAACTTACTGTCTTTGCGTTCAAATAATCCTACCTGCTGTAATACCTTCACCCGGTCATTAAGCCCATTTTTCCTTATTGAAGCAGTTATTTCTAAATTGTCGACGGCAGAGAGATAATGATAAAAATTTGGCGTTTCCAGCAATGAGCCGATCTGCTTACGCGCATCTTCAGGGTTCATTCCACCAAACCAACTATAGGATCCGCCATTTGCAAGAAGCACGTCGAGTATTATTCCCAGTAAAGTTGTTTTACCACTCCCGTTAGGGCCAAGCACTCCAAATACACTGCCTTCCGGCACATCAAACGATACGTTCTTAAGGGCCAGTATCGGGCCATAAGATTTAGAAATGTTTTGTATCGAGAGCGTGGGTGACAAGACGAAAGTAGTTTTGTATAAAACTAAACAAATAAATCAAAAATGGAAACTCACTAAGGCACATATAGATCCTTCTGTAGCTTTCCACCTGGAATAACAGCATAATGGTGGAGGTCTGTAATACCTACACTTTTTAGTACATTTTCATCCAAAAACAAATTGCCGGTACACTCTTTTGACGACCGCTGTAAAATATGAAACGCAGTATCTGCCAGTATTTCCGGCTTCCGGCTCATATTTATGAGTGTATCCCCTCCGAGTATGTTCTTTACAGCAGCGGTAGCAATGGTTGTTACCGGCCACATGGAATTAGCGGCGATACCGTATCTTTTAAATTCTTCAGCCCATCCCAGCGTCATCATACTCATATTGTATTTGCTGATCGTATAGCCGACATAAGGCGCAATCCATTTCGGATCCATATCAATAGGCGGAGACAGGGTAAGTATGTGCGGGTTTTCCGCTTTGCGTAAAAAGGGGACACAATGCTTTGTGACCAAAAAAGTGCCGCGCACATTAATATCATGCACCAGGTCAAACCGCTTGGTTTCTGTTTGCTCCGTGTTGCTTAATGATATGGCGGAGGCGTTGTTTATGAGCACATCTATACCGCCGAAAATTGTTATTGCCTGCTGCACAGCCGCAAGTATCTGTTCCTCATCACGTATGTCACATTGTATCGCAAGGCCTTTGCCCCCGGCCTCATTTACTTTATGCGCTACGCTATGAATGGTGCCTCCGAGGCGTGGGTCTTCCTTTACTGATTTAGCTACTACCGCAATATTTGCACCCTCCCGGGCAAGGCGCAACGCTATAGCCTCTCCAATTCCCCTGCTGGCGCCGGTAATGAAAACGGTTTTCCCCTTAAAAAGCATAACTCGTAATGATTATTTAAGCCGAAGGTAGGCATCATTAACCATCCACCATAGCAAAATGCATAGGTTCTCTGCTGCCGGTCCATTTTTGGCCGCAGAATATTCCGTTGTCAGCCATTATTGTTATAAAATCCTCACTCCAGGCGCCCACACTTCCAAATGGGTTGTCTTCCGCATTCAGATCTATAGCAGCACCCCAGCTATGCACCGATAATACCGGGCTTTCGGGCAATTGAGCCAATTGATAACAACGATGGTATGTTTTGATCTCTTTATATAGTCCCGACTTTTCCAAAGCGGAAAATGCATCGTGCAATATTGGCCAGAAATGCTTGTGTATTTTTATCTCTTTTTCAGGAAACCAGGGATGCAATTGTTCCACTTTCCAGTTCATGACCCATTTGTTTTCCCATCCTGCGACCCTCGGGTCATCGTAACGTGTAAACAGTAACAGTTGTGCAGTTCCTGAAAATTCTAAAGGCAGGATAATATCGTTCGCTTCGGTGATCATACGGCTCCGTTTTAATGTCCTGTAAGTTAGGGAATAATAGGAGGTGTATAAAATGGTTTAACAATACCTGTTTATCCTTGTGTTAATTTAATAACAGGGTCTTCGCCATTGTTTATTTACTTTGCCAATAGCCGTTGACGGAGCGCCTCATACAATATCATTCCTGCTGCTACTGATACGTTCAATGAATCAAAATTAGTAACCATTGGAATTCGTATAAGCTGGTCGGCACGTTTCAGCACGTCCTTGCTGATGCCAGTATCTTCAGCGCCCATGACTATTACCGAAGGGATGGTGAGGTCGCTTTCATAGACAGGGACACTGCCCTTCATTTGTGTGCCAAGTATTTGAATGCCGTTCAGGCGGAGCACATCCATTGCCTGCTGAACGGAAGGTGTCCGGCATAAAAGAATTTTACGTAATGCGCCCGCAGATGTTTTGATTGCTTCCTCAGTTAGAGAAGCCGCATGTGATGTTGGCAGGATAATGCCTTGCGCGCCACAGCATAAAGCACTGCGTGCTATAGCCCCTACGTTGCGCACGTCAGTAATACCATCCAACAATAAAAATAAAGGTACTTCGCCTTTTTCCACTACGTAGGATATGCCTGCCTGTAATTCTACATACTGCAATAAGGATGTCCATGCTACCACGCCCTGGTGCTGGACTTTAGTAAGGTAATCCAGTTTCTCCACCGGTACCTGGCTCACCGGTATATTATATTCCCTGGCTTTTTGCTTAATGCTATTGATGTCCAATCCGTTTGCAGTGCGCAATAAAAATATTTTCTCAATGGTCACGCCCTGCTCCAATGCCTCCAAAACGGGCTTCCGCCCAACAAGTAATGGCAATGAACGAGCGGTTTTCATGGGCTAAACTTACGATAAAATAATGTACCATTTAGAATGCTGTTATTAACATTATTGCGAATAATAAAAGCAACAAATTTTAGTAAATTTGCAATACAATATTTGGATAAATGAAACAACTTACAATACAGGTTCCTGATAAAAAATACCGGTTTTTTAAAGAATTGATTAATAACCTGGGATTTGTTAACGAGGTAAAAGACGATGACGAACCTACTAAAGAACAGATATTGGCAGGTCTGCGTGATGCGGTCGAAGAGGTTAACCAAATTAAAGCAGGGAAGAAAAAAGCTGTTCTTTTAAAAGATTTTCTTAATGAACTATAAGATATTCCAGCTAACTTGCTTTCGCAACAAATTAACTTAAACAAAACAGTCACCACATAGATCATGGGCTTATCAACCCATCACGCCATATTATGAAATACATGCTGCACGTCATCATCCTGTTCTAAGCGCTCGATGAGCTTAAACACTTCTTCCGACTGCTCTTCACTTACTTCTATTGTATTGGCGGGTATCCATTCCAATTCTGATGAAATGATCGTTAATTTTTTCTCTTCAAGCGCTTTTTGCATATTGCCAAAATCTGTGAAGCCGCATCGTATGATTATATTGCCGTCACTGTCTTCACCCACTTCTTCCAGCCCGTAGTCTATCAGTTCCAGCTCCAGCTCATCCATGTTCACGCCTTCCGGTTTCAGCTTAAACATACCGAGGTGCTTAAAAAGAAAAGCAACCGAACCGCTATTACCCAATGTGCCTCCGCCTTTATTAAAATGAGACCGTACATTGGCCACTGTGCGTGTGGTATTGTCAGTAGCAGTAACCACCAGCATTGCTATACCATAGGGTGCATAACCTTCATAAAGCACCTCATCATAGCTGCTGGTATCCTTGCCCATTGCATTTTTAATAGCAGCTTCAATGCGGTCTTTGGGCATGTTAACAGCCTTGCCATTCTGTATCACCCGGCGCAACATAGGGTTAGTATCAGGTTCCGGGCCGCCTTTCTTTACTGCTATAGCTATATCCTTACCTACCCGGCTGAATTGTTTGGCCATGCGGTCATACCGCGCAAACATGGTTGACTTCCGGACTTCAAATATCCTACCCATATAATTATATAACTTTTATTTTTTGATCAGGGCGCAAAAGTAACAATTGTTTTTTAGTCCTGCATATAAAGTAAAAAACAAGAAACGAATTGTCTCTTGCTGCATATCGAATTATCTGCTTCCGGTAAGTACCTGGCTAATAAATTTAGAACTTTACCATAATAAAAAAGACTACCGGTGAACTGAACGTGCCTTGTGATACTGTAGGTTTCGAGGTTGTTTCCGTAGTTGTCGTGACAGAACCGCCTCCAAAACCTCCGCCTCCAAACGTTGTTGTTGTAACATCCACTGTTGTATTTTGCGTGCCGGTAACATAATAAAAACTCGCTTCGGTACCTATTAATATTTTATCAGTAACATGGTATCGTAGCCACGCCATCGGCCCACCGCCATAGTTGAAAATAATTGTCTTTGTCGCGGTAGTGGTGGTATCACCAGACTCTACAGTCGTGCTTGTAACGTCATTGTTGGTGTTAAATATGGCATCAATTCCCACGCCCGCGCTCCATTTGTTTGAAAGCCTAAAAGACTTCTCGACCCCTAAACGCAGCTCAAGGTCATTTAGCTTAGTTGAAGCCGCGGTGATGCCATCGTCAGAAGAAGTTGAACTGTAATTATATCCAACGCCGAACCTTAAGCCCCACCCTGTTTTATGTGAATTGATAGAATAAGTGAGCAAGTATGGGTTGACCGGTGTTGTAGATGTGCTGTTATTAAAATTAAGAACCTGCCTTATCAAATCATTCAATTGAACACCGACTGTTTGGTCATATGTTTTTTCACTTGGTTCAGCCGTCACGGCTGTCTGGGCAAAAGAATGAAGATTGCACCCTATTACGAGGGTGATAATTAATACTGATTTTCTCATTATTTAGTTGACTTTAAATGGGGTTGAAAATTTAGGGTCCGTTATCACTGTATTATCTGTAAGTGTGTTCAAAAATGCGATAATGGCTTGTTTGTCCTGGTCGGTTATATTCATTTGTATCGGATTTCCACCAATATCCTTTAGCCGGATATCCAGGTTTGGGCTATTTCGAATGTTGTGGCTGTAATGATCCAGCACTTCGCCAAGCGTAGCATA
>Ga0206890_1364_pt1 | contig 10194 bp, 11 predicted proteins | sample Alteio_BWOrgHeat_58_FD_152960 | JGI IMG/M metagenome (GOLD analysis project Ga0206890, IMG submission 152960) | Enriched cells from forest soil in Barre Woods Harvard Forest LTER site, Petersham, Massachusetts, United States - Alteio_BWOrgHeat_Nextera6 ... | reverse complement strand
GTTTAAAGAGCATCAAATAACAGGTAGATGTTCAGCACCAGTATTATTGCAGCTACTGTCCAGGCGACAACTTTGGTTGGGGGTTTATTGGCAAATATGCCCATTTTCTTTTTGTCATTGGTAAACAAAATCAACGGGATCACTGCAAAGCTCAGTTGCATGGAAAGAATAACCTGGCTCAGCACCAATAAGCTCGCTACACCTTTTTCTCCATAAATAACTGTTACAATAAAAGCGGGCACTATGGCGATTATCCGGGTGATGAGCCTGCGCAGCCAGGGTTTTAGACGGATGTCGAGAAAGCCTTCCATTACTATTTGCCCGGCTAAGGTTCCGGTTAATGTTGAGTTTTGACCTGAGGCGAGCAGTGCCACAGCAAATAAAGTGCTTGCAATAGTGGCGCCCAGCAATGGATTAAGCAGCTTGTATGCCACAGTAATATCGGCAACTTCTTTATGGCCGCTATTGTGAAAAGCGGCGCTGGCGAGAATGAGTATTGCAGCATTGATAAAGAAAGCGAATAATAGAGAAACGGTGCTATCAATGCCGGCAAATTTAATGGCCATTTTTTTTCCTTTTTCATTCCGATCATAGTTCCGGGTCTGTACAATGCTGGAATGGAGGTAAAGATTGTGAGGCATGACTGTAGCGCCAAGTATCCCTATTGCGATGTAGAGCATAGAAGGATTGAATACAATCTCTTTTTGAGGGACAAGGCCTGCAAGCATCGGGAAAACTGCCGGATGGGAAGCGATGATCTCATATCCAAAACAACCGAGTATCACAAATATCAGTGCGGCAACTATGCTCTCGATCATCCTGAACCCTTTATGCTGAAAAAATAAAATGATCAGCACATCAAATCCGGTGATCACTATGCCCCATGTTAGCGGTATGTGAAACAATAAATTTAAAGCCAGCGCAGCGCCTATCACTTCTGCGAGGTCGCATGCAGCGATGGCCACTTCGCACAGCACCCAAAGGCTAAAGCTTACGGCAGGCCTATAGTGTTCATGGCAGGCCTGTGCGAGATCCCTTTCCATGGCAATACCCAATTTCAATGCCAGGTATTGCAGTATGATGGCGAAAAAATTCGAGATGAGAATTACAGATAAAAGGGTATAACCAAATTGCGCCCCACCGGCGATATCTGTAGCCCAGTTACCGGGATCCATGTATCCTACGGCGACCATTAAGCCTGGCCCTGAAAACGCCAATAATTTTTTCCAGAAACTACCATCTTTCGGAACAGGTATTGATGCAAAAACTTCTGAAAGACTATGATCACGCCTGTCCTTATGCCAGCTTTTTATCGCTGGCACTCTTTTTTCCTCAGCTATTATTTCTATTTTGTCCTGCATTTATTACATTTATAGCACACTCAATTTTCGTTTCACAGTACAAACTTAGTAAAAATACGCAAAATACCAAATTTATTTTATTAGACTACACAAATTAGCTACAACTAACTAATATTTTATTAACTTTACATCAAGACTATACAATTATGCAAACACTTTCAGAAGAAAACTATTTAAAAGTAATATATCATATAGACAAGGAGGGGCAAAAAGTTACCCCTACAGCTATAGCTGAAGCGCTGAATAATAACCCCGCTTCCGTAGTGGATATGCTGAGAAAACTTGTCGAGAAAAAGCTCATTCATTATGACAAAGTGAAGGGAGCAAAACTGACTGAAAAAGGAAAGAACATAGCTATATCCATAGTGCGTAAGCATAGATTGTGGGAAGCTTTCCTTTTGGAAAAGTTAGGATATGGCTGGGATGAAGTGCATAATATCGCGGAACAATTAGAACATGTGCAGCAGGATGAACTTGCGGACAGGCTGGACAAATTTTTAGGGTTTCCTCAATACGATCCTCACGGTGACCCAATTCCTAAAGCCAATGGAGAGACTGCGATTACATACAAAACAGCACTTGCCGAGGTAGAAGAAGGCAAAAGCTATAAAGTGGTGGCGGTAAAAGATACCAGCGTTTCGTTTTTACAATACCTGAAAAAATTGGACATTGGCATCGGCACTGAATTAACCCTGGTAGAAAAAATACCTTTTGATAATTCGATGGTGATTATGATCGGTAATAACTTAAAGACGACCGTGTCTAAAGAATTTGCTCAAAACCTGGTGGTGCATGAGTAACCACCATATGTAGTATCCTGATTTTTATTTGGTGGTACAATTTTTTTACTGCTTTAATAAATTCAGAATTATGCGGATCCTCACTACTTTGCTGGCCATTTTTGTCCTGGTGACAATGGCTGCCTTTAAAAACAATAAAACTTTGACGGTTACGAGCTATGCTTTCACCAACAACGGTAATATCCCTGTTAAGTACACTTGCTTAGGCCAGGCGGCCAGCCCCCCATTGAGCATTGGCAATATCCCCGAAGGAGCAAAATCACTAGCTGTAATAGTTGATGACCCTGACGCACCAATCAAACCACCAACGCCTGCTGCGCCCCGTGCCACAAAAAACAAGCATAAAAAAACGGCCACTACAAAACATCCGAAAACCGGAACTGAGACTCCTCCTGTCTATTTTACACATTGGCTTATATGGAATATAGATGTAGATGGTGGCACCATTCCTGAAAATTTCAAAAATGATAATGAAGGAACAAACAGCGCACAGCAGGTAGGCTATATAGGCATATGCCCGCCAACCGGCACCCATCATTATCGTTTCAAAGTTTACGCCCTGGATACAAAGCTCAATATTTCCAAAAGCAGTGACAAAGCAGCATTGGAAAAAGTGATGCAGGGGCATATACTCGCCTGGGGAGAACTTGACGGCGTCTTTAACAAGACATACAGGTAGAACAGTTTAGTAACGGTTTTATACAATTACAGCTATCATAAGCGTTGATTTACACTGTATAATAGGTATTTTTGTAGCAAACAGACCGTTAAATGACGATTACCAGCCAGATAAAACATGCTGCCGAAGACGCTTTCAAGCGCCTGTACCCTGATGTTCCAATAGACATTTCCATGATTGCGGTAAACCAGACAAAACCTGAATTTACCGGTGATTATACAATTGTACTTTTCCCTTTCCTGAAGCTGCTCAAACAAAAGCCTGACGCCATAGGAAAGCAACTGGGTGATTTCCTTTTAGAAAAAACCGAACTGTTTTCCGCTTATGAAACTGTTAGCGGCTTTTTAAACCTTACGGTAAAAGATGCATTCTGGGTATCATTTATTTTGAACCGATTCACCGATACCTTATTTGGAGAGAAATGCAAGGCCGATTGCCGGGTAATGATAGAATATTCATCACCTAATACTAATAAGCCGATACATTTCGGGCATCTCCGTAATAACTTCCTTGGATCTGCAGTATCAGAGATACTTAAAGCAAATGGCAAGCAGATTATTAAAGCAAACCTCGTCAACGACCGGGGCATCCATATTTGCAAGTCAATGATTGCATGGATGAAGTTTGCCAATGGCGCTACTCCCGATGAAACCAACATAAAAGGCGATCACTTTGTGGGCGACTACTATGTGAAATTCAATGATGTCTATAAGCAGGAAGTTGCGGCGCTCATTGCAAATGGCGTGGATGAAAAAACTGCAGAGAAAGAAGCGCCAATAATGGTAGAAGCACAAGGATTGCTACGTAAATGGGAAGCAGGTGATCCAGAAGTCCGCAAGCTATGGCAAACGATGAATGGCTGGGTGTACGAAGGTTTCGATGAAACGTACAAACGGCTTGGGATCTCTTTCGATAAAATGTATTACGAAAGTGACACTTACCTGTTGGGCAAAAAAATAGTGGAAGATGGATTGCGGAAAGGCGCATTATATAAAAAAGAAGATGGATCAGTATGGGTTGGGCTTAAAGACGAGGGCTTGGACGAAAAGCTGCTGCTGCGTGGCGATGGCACCTCAGTATATATGACACAGGATCTGGGCACAGCTAAGTTGAAGTATGATGAGTACAAGCTCAATCAATCTGTTTATGTAATTGCCGATGAACAAAATTATCATATCCAGTTGCTGAAGCTGATCCTGAAAAAGCTTGGCGAGCCGTCTGCCGATGGCATCTACCATCTTTCTTACGGCATGGTAGAGCTACCTACCGGGAAAATGAAAAGCAGGGAAGGCACTGTAGTAGACGCAGATGATATGATCAACGAAATGATCAGCCTGGCGCAGGAACAAACAGAACAATCCGGTAAGACTGATGGGTTTTCACAGGACGAACTGGTAAAACTATACGAAACCGTAGGGCTGGGCGCACTTAAGTTTTATCTGCTGCGTGTGGACCCTAAGAAAAAAATGGTCTTCGACCCGAAAGAATCTATAGACCTCCACGGATATACTGCCACCTTTATACAATATGCACATGCCCGTATCTGCTCTATATTGAGAAAAGAAAATGTTTCGCTCACGCCCGACTGCACACACTTTCAATCGTTTAAGCAAAAAACAGAGCTGTTCCTGCTCGAAAAAAAGATCATTCTCGCCCTGGAGCAATACCCAACTGTTTTGGCTGAAGCGGGAATAGAATTTAACCCGTCATCGATATGTAATTATTGCTTTCAACTCTCTCAGCTCTTCAATACTTTTTATGACGCGCACAGCATCTCAAAGGCTGAGAGCGAAGAGAAAAAGCAGCTGCGCCTGATGATCATTATTATGGCAGCATCTGTATTAAGACACGCCATGCACCTGATGGGTATCAGGTTGCCCGAAAAGATGTAATGCCAGCCCTGAATCACAAGTTGTAAGCAACGCTGCTAAATTATTTCAGTATTCATGCGCTATATCCGGCAACATATACAGGCGATTATTGAAAACTACAAAGGAGATCTGCCACTGGCGCACTTTCTCAAAAACTACTTTAAGCAATATCCAATACTTGGCAGCAGGGATAGAAAAATATTGAGTGCACTATCCTACAACTGGTATCGTTGTTCCCATGGCATTGACGGCACAGAATGGCTCGATAACTTAATAACTCAATGGCTGAACAATCCTGCCCAATTTCAAAATTTCTCATTGGCAAAATGGCTTCATGATCAGGCTATTCCAATTGATATAGATGCATTGTTTGCTTTTGATATTTCTTTATCACGAGGCATTACGAGAGAGAACTGGCTGCGGTCGATGTTGGTGCAGCCTGATCTGTTTATCCGCGTTCGCAAAGACAAGGGGAAACTCATAAGTCTGCTGAATGGTGCACAGATTCCATTTACTTTTATTACAGATACCTGCCTCTCATTGCCAAATGGAGCCAAGATAGATACGATTCTGCCACCAGACGCTTATGTAGTACAGGATGCATCATCGCAAACAATCGGCAACTTCTTTACCCCTCATAAGAATGAACAATGGTACGATTGCTGCTCTGGGGCAGGTGGCAAATCGTTATTGCTGAAAGATATAGAACCAGGCGTACGCCTTACGGTTTCCGATAAACGGGAGAGCATTATTCATAACCTGCAGCAGCGTTTCCGGTTATACCGGCATGAGCTACCCGTGACACATGTAACTGACGTAGCCAATACAGATCAACTAACCAAGGCATTGGGCAGCAAAAAATTCGACAATATCATTTGCGATGCGCCATGCAGCGGCTCAGGCACATGGGCGCGAACACCTGAACAGCTTTATTTCTTTGATCCCGCCACCTTAGATAGATTCTCTGCGCTCCAGAAAACTATTGCTGTAAACGTTTCCAGCTATTTAAAAAAAGGAGGCAGGCTCATCTATGTTACCTGTTCCGTTTTTGAACAGGAGAACGAAGCTATAGTTGCCGAAATAACAAAAGGAACCGGCCTTCAATTAGTTCAGGAGCAATTAATCAATGGCACCGGCATAAAAGCTGACAGCATGTATGTGGCAGTAATGTTGAATAGTTGATTGGTTGACTTGTCGTTAAGTCGCGAGAAAACAAAGCGACAAATTACCGACAACCGACCCAAAACCTATCAACATTCAACTTATCAACTATTTTGCGGACTTCGCTTTAAATTTATTGATGGCGTTGCGGGTGAAATCACTGAGCACAAGTTGCCCGCTGATGGCGGCACGGTCAGAGAGCAATGTATCCCAGTGCTCCGTGCCCTGCCAGAATATGTTTTTCAGGTGCAGCATTGCCTCCGGGCTGCTGTTTGCCAGCCTTTCAGCAAGGGCAGCAACAGAATCATCCACCTCAAGTAATGTCTTATATATTTCACTGTAGAGGCCATGTCGTTTTGCCCATTCAGCTGAACGCCACTCTGTAGCATCAATAGCCAGTTGCGAAAAGCCTGCTACACCTATTTTCCGCTCCACTGCGGGCCCTACCACAAAAGGCCCTATACCTACTGCAAGCTCACTGAGTTTAACAGACGCGTCTTCGGTAGCTATGGTATAATCGGTAGCGGCTATAAGCCCCACCCCACCCCCGACTGCCTTTCCCTGCACCCGTCCTATTATCAGCTTAGGGCACTTCCGCATCGCATTGATCACATGCGCAAAGCCGCTAAAGAATTTCTTGCCTTCAGCCTCTGTAGTTATTGCTATCAGTTCATCAAAAGATGCGCCTGCGCAAAAAGCCCTGTCGCCTGCGCTACGTAACACTACTACCTTTACATGGTTATCTATACTTATCCCGTTTATTGTTTTAGCAAGGCCTTCCAGTATTGCTCCCGGCAAAGAATTGCCTGATGGGTGAAAAAACTCAATAGTGGCTATACCATGCACTATTTCATGGTTTACGTACCCGTCGGTATGGCGCATAGACAAATATTATTAGTGAAATTTATTTTACAATTCAAAGTTAGTTCAAAAATGCAATTATCGAAATCGGCAGCATTTCCTGTTTTGCTCAGTATTCAATTTTCCTGATAATCGGATTGAATGCTTTTGTGAAAACAAGTACCCTGTCTCCCTGCTTTAGGTTAACTATATCATCTTCAACGGCTACCACTTTTACAATGCTATTGTTAATCAATACAGAAACCACATAAACGATATCTTCTTTTTCAATGCTTAATACCTCTCCGGTAAATTGGAATTTTCCGCTTACCTGCTGATTGGCAAATATTTCCGTTGGTGTTCCTTCTTTAGTGATCAGGCCATTTTCAAGGACAAAAATTTTATCACACATTTTGAATACTTCAGAAATATCATGGCTCACTAATATTGTGGTGAGTTCATAATGGCGGTGCACCTGTAGTATGTGATCCTGTAATTTCGCACGCATATCATTGTCCAAGGCAGAAAGTGGTTCATCAAGCAGCAATAATGTGGGCTTACGTACCAAAGCCCTGGCAAGAGCTACACGCTGCTTTTGCCCGCCTGAAAGTGTATCCGGGTAGCGACTGCTCAACTGCCCCAGCTCCATAATTTCCAGAAGTTCATCTACTACTTTGTTATCGTGGCCATTTTCAAGAGCATATTCCAGGTTTCTTCTTACAGCCATGTTTGGGAACAACGCATAGTCCTGGAAAACTATCCCGATATTTCTTTTTTGAGTGGGCAGGTTTATTTTCCTTGCGGTATCCAACCATACTTCCGACCCTATATTTATTTTGCCCGTTTCAGGGGCCAGAAGGCCAGCCAATATCCTGAGCATCGTGGTTTTACCTGCCCCGGAAGCGCCATAAACAGCAGCCAGCTGTCCTTTGGGTATTTCACATGAAATATCTAAAGGCATTTTACCAATGGAAGTTTGCAGCGTTTTATGAATACTAAATGAAATCATAATTGCTTTGTAATGGCGTATCTGTGGTTAACAAAATATACGGTAAGAAGAATAACAAATGTGGTCGCAAACAGGATGAACGCGTAGATATTGGCGTTATGATAGTTCATAGCCTCTACTTCATCATAGATGGCGATTGATGCAACTCTCGTTTGACCGGGTATATTGCCGCCGATCATCAGCACAACGCCAAACTCCCCGATGGTGTGTGCAAAAGCAAGTACAATACCAGTGAGCAGTGAAGGCTTAATATTGGGAAGCAGCACTTTAAAGAGTGTTTCGATCCTGCTTTTACCGAGGGAAAATGAGGCCTCCATTAAATGAGGGGAAAGCCCTGAAAGCCCTGACTGTATTGGGTGCACCATAAAAGGCAAACTGTATATCACCGAGGCCACTACGAGGCCAGAAAAAGAAAATACCAACCTGGCATTAAAATAATGTTCTAAAAAATGGCCAAAACCATGAGCAGGGCCAAATGCCATTAAAAAATAAAAACCCAGTACTGATGGCGGCAAAACAAGGGGCATGCTTACTAATGCCTCAACTATTAATTTCAGCCTATTTTTACTATTAGCAAGCCAGTTGGCTATTGGGATGGAAATAACCAAGAGAATGGCCGTGGTAACCAATGCCAGCTTGCAAGTGATCCATAAAGGCTCCAGGTCAATCATGTCGTGGCAAAGCTTATTTCGTTGGTTTTCACCATTGCGGTTACCTGATCTCCAATGGTCAGATTTAGTTGAATAGCAGCATTTGCGGTAATTATTGAAACTATTTCAAAGCCCTGGAAATCCATTGTTACTTTACACAGCAGTCTCCCCGTTTCTATAGAAGTAATAGTGCTCTCAAACCAGTTCTGCAGGCTGATCTGCCCGGAAAACGATTTGGCGATCACCACTTCGTTTTCCTTAAAAAGCATTTCCACATGATTTCCCTCTTTAAGCCATGGCGCAGTCTGCGGCGTATCTATGACTATAGCCTTAAACGCATGTCCGGCAGCTTCTATTTTCACAATAGATAAATGCCCTTCTGATAATATTTCGGTGATGATGCCCGGTAGCTGGTTCATTTCTCATTCACAATATAACCATACTTTTTGAAAATAGATTTTGCTTCCTTTGAATAAAGAAAATGGTAAAACTTCTGTGCCGGGGAATTATTGGTTTCCGGGCCGTGCTTTAGTACCACAGCACCCTGAGCTATAGGAGCGTATGCTTTTTTATCCACATCCACCCACACCCCCTTTCCTTTCATTTCATCCGAAAGAACAAGCGATTTGGCAATGAATCCGATATCAGCCGCCTGCGATGAAATAAATTGTTGCGTCTGCCCTATATTTTCTCCATACACTAATTTGTCTTTCACCTCTTCATACATCTTATAATATTTCAGCGCCTCCTCTGAGGCTACTCCATACGGAGCGTTTTTGGGGTTTGCGATAGCAATTTTTTTAACCTCGTGAGATAACAGCGCCCTAAGGTCTCCCGTAGGTTTTATATCCGTTTTTGTTGTCCACAACACTAATGAGCCGTAAGCATACACCTCGGGAGGATTAATTGCAAAGCCCTTTTTATAAAGCTCTTCTGCATAGCTCATATCCGCCGATATAAACACATCAAAAGGCGCGCTTTCCATTATTTGCGCACATAATTTCCCCGATGAGCCTACAGTTATGTTAACCCTGATGCCAGTCTCTTTTTCAAATTCCGCCTTAAGCTGCGCCATCGTGAACTGCATATTTGCCGCGACAGCTACCGCAACTTTATCTTCAGTTTTTTGTGTGAAGCCACACAAGATAACAGCAAGCGCAAATAGCACTATAGGCAATCGTTTCATGGTCATTTATTTAGATTATGATAACGAACTTACACCAATCCTCAGGAAAAGGTGCTGTAAAATCACCTGATGTCGGCACAATTATTGTGCCCTGATATTTAAATGGCCATTATCTTTTGTGAATAGGCCTCCAAAATCCTTTGTATTTTCAAACGATGTGAGCACCCATTTGTTGTCCAGCGTTTTGCGGAAAATAAATACCAATTTCAACTCAATAGGAAAATGGGACATTCGGTCATTCTTATAGGTTAAGTGTGCTATAGCAGCAGCCTCTGTTTTTGAATACTGCTTTACCGGCTCTATTGCCTTTATTGAGCTGTCATCAAAAGTGCCTTTGTAGTCTTCAGACCCCGGTGCATCGTGGGTTGATACAAATTCTTTAATAGCATTATTCACGCTATTCTGCTTTAATACATTGTTTGTATCACAAGAACTAATCACAAACAGCCCAAATAGTAAAGCCAATCCGGCTACAAGCCGTAATGGACGGGCAACGACGACATTTACCAGGTTCTTCATCTTACAAAGCGGTTTTACAAACAACCGGTTTGAAGATATAAATTATCTGCTTAATGAATTACAATAAATTAAATTAAATTTAAATTTTTTTTATGTTGATTACCACCCTATTTTCTAA
>Ga0206890_1361_pt1 | contig 10369 bp, 5 predicted proteins | sample Alteio_BWOrgHeat_58_FD_152960 | JGI IMG/M metagenome (GOLD analysis project Ga0206890, IMG submission 152960) | Enriched cells from forest soil in Barre Woods Harvard Forest LTER site, Petersham, Massachusetts, United States - Alteio_BWOrgHeat_Nextera6 ... | reverse complement strand
GGACTTCGGCCCCAACGTCCTGGTCTTCAGCCCCACAACGCCCGCAGCCGACATCCAAACTCAGATCGACAAGGTCTACGCCACGCAGCGTCGCAACGAGTTCGGCCCCGAGCGCAACGCCATCCTCTTCCTCCCAGGCGACTATCGCGTCGACGTCCCCATCGGCTTCTACACCCAAATCCTCGGCCTCGGCGTCGCGCCCGACAGCGTCCACATCACGGGCAACGTCCACTCCGACGCCGCATCCCGCAACAACAACGCCACCACCACCTTCTGGCGCGCCGCAGAAAACTTCTCCGTCGCCCCCACCGGCGGCACCATGCAGTGGGCCGTCTCCCAGGCCGCGCCCTTCCGTCGCATGCACGTTCACGGTGACATCGTCCTCAATCAAAACAAAGGATGGGCCAGCGGCGGCTGGATGTCCGACACCCTCGTCGATGGCAACGTCGCCTCTGGTACTCAGCAGCAATGGATCTCCCGCAACAGCGAGTGGCACAGTTGGACCGGTTCCAACTGGAATATGGTCTTCGTCGGAGTCCCCAACCCACCTGAAGGTGAGTGGCCCAGTCCTCCCTACACAAAAATCGCGCAAACCCCCATCGTCCGCGAAAAACCATTCCTCCAGGTAGACTCCTCCGGCAACTACAGCATCCTCGTTCCCTCGCTTGCCACCAATAGTTCAGGCATCACATGGCACTCTGGGATGACCCCCGGAAAAGCTATCCCGATCGCGCAGTTTTACCTCGCCCACCCCAACCGAGACAACGCCGCCACCATCAACGCCCAGCTCGCGAAAGGCAAAAATCTCATCCTCACGCCCGGCATCTACGAACTGACAGAACCCATCCATGTCGTTCGTCCTAACACCGTAGTCCTCGGTCTCGGCTTCGCCACATTGCGTCCCGTAAACAGCACCGCCGCCATCACCACCGCAGACGCCGACGGCATCATCATCTCCGGCCTTCTCATCGATGCCGGTCCCACAGAATCTCCCGTCCTCCTCCAGGTAGGCCCGAAGCAAAACAAAGTCAGCCACGCAAAAAATCCCATCTCTCTCCACGACGTCTTCTTCCGCGTCGGCGGAGCAAGCGTAGGCCGCGCCATAGTCAATCTCGAGATCAACAGCAACGACACCATCGTCGATCACACCTGGATATGGCGTGCCGACCACGGAGCGGGAGTCGGCTGGACCAGCAACACCAGCCAAAACGGTCTCGTCGTCAACGCCGACAACGTCACCATCTACGGCCTCTTCGTAGAACATCACCAGCAGTTCCAGGTCCTCTGGAACGGCAACGCCGGGCGCACCTACTTCTACCAATCCGAAATCCCCTACGATCCGCCTGACCAGCCCAGCTACACCAGCGCTCCCAACACCAGCGGCTGGGCCTCCTACAAAGTCGCTAACAGCGTGACCAGCCACGAAGCCTGGGGTCTCGGCATCTACAGCGTATTCCGGCATCCGGATGTCACCCTCACCCGAGCCATCGAGGTCCCGCTCAATCCCAACGTCCGCTTTCACGACATGATTACCGTCGCTCTCGACGACAAAGGCGAGATCAGCAACGTCATCAACGACACCGGCGGCCCCACCTCTGTTGCTCCGCACCGTGTCACACCCAAAGTCACAATCTACCCCTGATGGGCGGAGTCATGCGGTGTGCGAACTCGAGACTCAAATCAGCCTGCCTGATTCGACTTCTCTGCACATCGCTTCTCTTCAGCGTGAATCTCCGCGCCCAGCAACCCACACCCGCCCCGCGGCTCCCAGACGCACCCAGCACCTCCGTAATCTCAGGCACCGTGACCGACGCGCAGGATGCCACCATCTCCAACGCCCGCATCACCCTCGAAAAGACCGACGACAAAACTATCCGCACCACTCAATCCGACGCCAACGGAGCCTTCTCCTTCACCGCCGTCTCGCCGGAAAAATACCTCATCAGAATCATCGCTCCCGGCTTCGCCGACTGGAAGATAGAAGACATTGTCATTCGTTTTGGCGAGAACCTCGTTCTGCCCCCCATCGTTCTCGGGGTCGAGTCCATTAAATCGACAGTCGACGCCATCACCCAGGAAGACCTGGCTGAGGAACAAATAAGCGCCGAGGTCAAGCAACGTATCATCGGCGTCCTCCCAAACTTCTACGTCAGCTACATCCCCAACGCAGCGCCGCTCACGCGCAAACAAAAATTCAAACTAGCCATCAAAGTCACCGTCGACCCCGTCACATTCCTGACAACTGGCGTCACCGCAGCCATCGAGCAATGGCAGGGAGACTTCGCGGGCTACGGACAAGGTTTCAGCGGCTATGCCCAGCGTTACGGAGCCACCTATGGCGACCGCGTCACCTCAACCTTCTTCGGTGCCGCGCTCCTGCCATCCCTCCTCCACCAGGACCCCCGCTACTTCTACAAGGGAAAAGGAAAGATCATCAACCGCGCCCTCTACGCCATCTCGACGGTAGTCATCTGCAAAGGCGACAACGGACACTGGCAGCCAAACTACTCCAACGTCTTCGGCAATCTCGCCGCCGGCGGTATCTCCAGCCTCTACTATCCCAACAGCGAGAAACACGACGCCCAGGTCACTGTCGACAACATCTTTATCGGCATAGGCACAGGCGCCATCGGAACCCTCTTCCAGGAGTTCCTCCTGAAACACCTGACCCACGGCGTACCGCCCCCAGCACCGGTCCCCGCGCCGCCGCCAATCAAACCAGCTACCGGTCAGCTATTCCCATAAACGGGCACCGCCGCCCCATGCACCACCGAGGCCGCGTCGCTGCACAAAAACAGAATCACCTGCGCAATCTCCTCAGGCTTCGGCCAAACCGCAAAATCCGCCTTCGGCATCGCAGCTCTGTTCACCGCAGTATCAATGATGCTCGGAAGAATCGAGTTCACCCTCACGCCCAAGCCCTTCAAATCTCCAGCCAACGAATCCATCATCGCCACCGCCGCCGCCTTGGACGCCGCATACGCCGCCGCACCCGCACCATGATCCACCGCAGCCTTAGCCGCCACATTCACAATCGAACCATGCCGCTGTCTCAGCATCGCCGGCAGTACTCCCCGAGCGAGCGCATAGCCCGAACGCAGATTCAGCGCCAGCATCGTATCGAAGACCTTCGTCTCCATCTCCCACAACTTCAGTCCGCCTGCATAACCGCCTACCGTATTGACCAGCGCATCCACCCTTCCATGCCGCGAGACAACGCCATCAATCAATCCCTTGACAGCACTTTCATCGGTCACATCAACCACCGCACCTTCCAACGTCGCCGCCCTCGAGCCGGCAGCCTTCTTTAGATCCGCAAATTCGTCTTCCTTGCGATACGTCACCACCACCTTAGCGCTCTCTTCAAGAAACGCGAGACTCACCGCATGGCCCAATCCACCAGTCCCTCCGGCCACCAGCACAACCTTTCCCGAAAAATTAATCTCCATAATTCTCCTCATCTCTCGCGATAGCCCAGATAAACCCGTCAAATCAGTACAAGCCAACTCCCAAGGCTGCGATCTTCTTCTGGACTTCTGGACCCAAAGCCTCCTGCGCGTCCGGCTCCATCTTTTTCACCGCCCCCATAGCTTGCTCATAAGCCAATCGAGCCTCGTCCTTCCGCCCCGCGGCCAGCAGCGCATCGCCGAGAGTCACCTGCGGTTCGTATTCGTTCGGAGCGATCGTTACCGCCTGTTGTGCCGCAACAACCGCACCCGCAAAGTCTCGCTGTTTCATCAACTGACTCGACTCCGCCACATAACTCAGCGCAGAGGCCAACGGCACCTGAAATCTCCCCTCAAAAACCTCAACACCATCCTGAATCGAGGCGACCGGCGTAAGCTTCTCGAACTCGCGATAAGGGTTCAGCGCATTCGAACCAAATTCAAACCCTGTCAATGATCCCGCGCTGATAAACACTGGCCCATCAATCACAGTTGGAACGGGCCGTTGAGTCTTGGTGAAATCAGTATCGGGCGTAGGCAACGACCTGCAGGGAATCCCATAATCCTGAGGACGAAGAAACGGATCCGCAAAATAGGCGAACCAGCACTCCTTGATGCCGTGTGCGTCCGTGTATCGCTTCACCGCAAGCAACTGCTGCGCCCAATCAGTATTCGAGTCCGTCAGATATTTGTAAGTCTTCGAAGGCCCACCCCAAAGCTCATTCGAATAGGCCATGTAGTTCGGATAAGCTCTCGCCGAAGACACCACCTGAAAAATCAGCAACGCCGCAACCGCAAAAGCCCAACCCCGTCTCCACTCTTTGCCTGAAGACTCAATCCAGGCCCAACTTCCGCCCGCGGCAAACACGCACAGAAAGACATACACCGGCAAGATATGCCGGGCGCCGATGTTCAGGCTCGAACCCATCGCAACCCAAAAGTAGATGACCGCGGGTATCAGCAGAAACAAAATCTCCCGCCACCGCCGGAACCGCCCGACCGCCACTGCGGCAAAAGCAAGCGCCACCAACGCCAGCAGTCCGAGCGTCGATTTGATCACCAGCACAGCAGGGAAGTAGAACCAAACCCCGTGCTCATAAACCCTGCCAAAGATAAACGAAGGCATCCCATTGGCCATTGCCCGCACATCTGCCAACCCATACAGGTACGACTCCGGCAAAAGATGAAACCGCGCGAGCAGCATAATGCCTTTTGCCTCCACCGTATGCAGAGGATGCACATAATCCGCGAGCGAAGGATCAAGCCGCAATCCCAATGGGCGAGCCGCATAGCGAAACCCATAAAACGCCCACAGAACCCCCACAGCAATCACGCCAATCGCCATCAGCGACCAGGCCATCCGCATCGCACGCCTGCCGCGTCCATCGCCATTCAGGCGGAACGCCACCTCACACGCAGCCAACGCAACCAGCATCGGCAGTAAAAGAACAGCCGAGTGCTTCGTCGCCAACGCCAATCCCGCCGCGATCCCAGCCACAGCCAGCCGCCCTACCGATCCCACCCTGCAGTACCGGTAAAACGCATACACCGCAGCAAAGAAGAAGCAGGAAACCCCAGTGTCAGTCGTCACAAAAGCGCCGTGAGCCAGAACAGTAGGCTCAAACGTCAGCAGCACCAGAGCCACGAAGGCTGCACCGACACCAAACATCTCCCGCGCAGCGACAAACACCAGCAACCCCAAAAGGATCGCCACCACCCCAGCGGCCAGTCGCACCCGAAAGGTCAGCGACTCAGCACTAAACTCTGGCGCATTCCCAAACAGCAGCTCGCGCCCGTCATAATATGCTTCGTCTTTGAAGAACCGGTGCTGCAGCGCCGGCACCTTCAGCGGAAGATGCAGCAACGGCATCGTCGCCAACAACTTCATCAGAGGAGGATGTTCAGGATTCAATCCAAAGTCGTGCGTCTTCCACGACATGTACCCTGCAAAGATGTGGTCGCCTTCATCCCACGTCAGCGACTCCTGCTTGACCGTAGAAGCCAGTTGCCAACCAAACAGCAGCAGCAAAAGACTCACACCAACATTGATATAGATTCGTCGCGGCTCAATCTTCATACGCCGCTCTATCGTAAATGCTCGACTACATCTCCGCCCAACGCCGCAGCAGGTTGTGATACACACCCGTCAATTGCACTCCCACCGCATTTCCCGGCGACTCCTTCGCAAGCCGTTGAATTGCCGTGTCCAGGTCGTACAGCAGCGTCCTGTCACCATCAGTGCGAATCATGCTCTGCACCCAGAAGAACGAAGCCACCCGAGCCCCTTTCGTCACTGGCGACACACGATGCAGACTCGTCGCCGGATACAGCACCATATGTCCCGCCGACAACTTCACCGAGTGCACACCGTACGTATCCTCCACGTACAACTCGCCGCCCTCATACTCCTCCGGAGCCGACAAAAACAAAGTCGCCGAAACATCCGTCCTGATCCGCTGCCCCGTCGTCGCATTCGACCGAATCGCCGTATCCACATGCGTTCCGAAATGCCCACCGCCGGTATACCGGTTGAACATCGGAGGAAAAACCCGCAGCGGCAGCGCCGCCGACATAAACAACGGCGATCGAGCCAGCGCTCCCAACACCATCTCGCCCAGCTTCACCGCCACAGGATGCCCCTCTGGCAGTTGCAGGTTCTCCTTCACGCTCTGCGCCTGATATCCAGCCGTGACCTTGCCATCTACCCACTCCGCCGCATCCAATGCAGCTCTCGCCTGTGCCACTTCACCTGCCGTCAACACATCAGGAATCGTAATCAGCATCCACCACCCCTCTCATACAAAAATAAGTCGGCCGGTATCTCCCCCGGCCGACGCACTTTATTCATCGGACAACTCAAAACTTGAAATTGATCCCGATCAGCGCATTCGCTCCGGCTCCCGGAATCAAATGGCTCGGATGTGGCAGATCAATGTAATAACGGTTCAGCAGATTATTCACATTCGCCTGCAACTCGAGCTTTTCCGTAATCGGCCGGCGCAACATCGCATCGAAGATCCAATACCCCGGAACCTGCTTCATCGCGACGCTCGTCACCACAAATCCCGCTCCATTCGGATTCGGCGCATATCCCGTAGGAACATACGGCACCGTAGAACTAGCCGTCCGGCTCGCCACATAGTTACTCCCCGCTCCAGCAGTCAACCTCCACGGCAGTCGGTGTGTGACAAACAGATTGAACGTCTGCTTCGGCACGTTCGCCAGCGGATATCCCACCGACGTCGGGAAGAACTTCGAATAGATAACCGCGCTATCCAGATACGCATAACCGGCAACGATATCCATTCCCTCCGGCAAACGCCCCACCACACTGAACTGCACGCCCTTCACCAGCTGATTTCCCGCTGCAACAATATTGTTTGAGTTCGTCGGGTCCGTCTCGCGCGCATTGTCCTTCTCGGTTCGGAACCACGAACCCTCAATCAGCAGCCGCTCATTCAAGAAGCTCCACTTCACGCCGGCCTCGTACGATTCGTTCTCCTCCGGAGCAGCCGAACTGTTCGCAAGTCCAATGCTCAAACTCAGCGACTCTGCTGCAGGATTGAAGCTCGTCCCATAGTCGAAATAAACGCTTCCATGGCTCGACGGCTTATACACAAACGCCGCACGATAGCTGGGCTGCTCGTCTACTCTGCTAATCGGCGCCACCGGAGCCGTCACCGTTCCACCCGCAGGCGGCGTCGGCTGCCACAGGTTGTATCCCGTATCGAATCTGTCCCACCGCACGCCCCCGCTAAGCTCAAACAGACGTCCGAGCCTGAGCGTATCGACGAAGTACACGCCAACACTCTCCGACTTCGTATGCACAATCGAAGAAATGTACTGGATCCCGGAAAACGGCTGCCCCGAATTCGGATTCTGCAGGAAAGTCGAAGGAACTGTATTCAGTCCATTGATCGTGTAGCTGGACCGGATCGGGTTCGAAATCTCCTGTCCGCCTTCGACCCCCGCGGCGAGGCTATTCGGTATGCCCAGCACTTTGAATCGTGCGGTCACCTCCATCTGATCCCACAGATCCCCCTCGACACTCTTGGTCTGGATCTGGTTCCTGTTCACCGGAATAATGCTCGGATTGCTCGCAGCCGTAAACGTGCAAGGCAGCTTCGGATTGACCGACAGCGTCGGCAGCGACGCCACGATCCCACCCACCGGCACGCTCGCCGGCGCATTCGAGCATATCTGCGGCTCCGTAATCTGAGCCTGCCGCGGATAATTAGCCGCCCTCGCAATCGTATGAAGGTTCAGATTCGGCGAAACCTCATGTTCCGCCCTCAACGTCATAATGTCGTCGTTGGTATCAAGATAGTTCTCGTTTGGAAATCCGTAATAGTTATGCCGGATAGGCCCCGGCGCCACCGTATTGTTCAGCCACGGCACTCCATAATCCGGAGTATCCCAATCCTGCAGATGCAAGTAGCTCAGCGTCGCCCGCGTCTTCGTGTTCAACCCAACCGACACCGACGGCGCAACTCCAAACCGCCGAATCTCCGCAAACGGCCGTCCCGCAACTCCGCCCATCTGACCCATCGCATTCAGCCTGAACGCCGTCCCACCCAGAGCGTCCAGCTCATGACTGTTCAGGTCCGCCGTAACTCTCTTCGTCCCATCCGTTCCAAACTGCGCCTGAACATGCGCGAACTGCTGCACCGTCGGAACCTTGCTCTCCTGATTCACCACCCCACCCGTAGACCCGCGCCCGAACTGAACGCCCGCCGGCCCCTCGAGCACATCCACCTGCTCGTAATTAAACGAATCGCGATAGTAGCTTCCGAAATCGCGTATCCCATCCAGAAAAATATCGTTCCGAGCCGTAAATCCACGAATCGTTAGATTGTCTCCCTGAGCCCCCGCCTCACCCGCCGCCAGGCTGATACCCGGAACATTCCGCAGCGTATCCCGCAGCGTGGTCACGCCTTCATCCTTCACCACAAACGCAGGAACCACCGCAATAGTCTGGGGCGTATCAATCAGCGGCTCAGTAAACTTCGTCATAGAAACCGAATCCGTCACCGAGCTCGTCACCGACACCGTATCCTTCGACTGCACCCCCACCACCATCGTCGCGGTGTCCTCCACGCGATAGTTCAGCCCCGTACCCTCCAGCAGCAGCCGCAGCGCCTCATCCTCGCGATACAGCCCGGTCACCCCCCGAGAATTGAACCCTGCCAGCGTTCCCGCGGGCAGCACAACTTTCACCGTCAAACCGGTCGTCTTCTCATACGCCTTCACCGCCGCATCCAGCGGTCCAGCGGCAATCTCAAACTTCTTCAGCGGCAGCGTCGCCTCTGCTCCCCCAGAACCTGCCAGGTCGGCCTTGGCCGCGCTCGCCAAGGCTGCCTTCGTCCCGCCTGCCATGGCATACGCTGCCAGCGTCCCCGCTGCAATCCATCCGCGCGACCCCCTAATAACCGTCAGTCCGCCTTTTTTTCTGGAGTTCGCTATCGTACGTCGCTTCATTTACTTCACCTTTCAAAAACACCAGCTCAAACTCACTCAGCCAACCCAATCTGCGCGCACAATTCGCAGCAGAAAAAAGGCGCACGGGGTTATTGACCGCTAAACCCCAAAATCCAATCGAAGCTGAACTCTGAAGCCTTTCCTCACCTGTTCATCGCAAGAGGTCTAGGAAGTGCATCTCGCCCTGACGAAACTCAATATACGATATGTTCGGTCCTATATCAAGAATTATTTCAGACTGAATTCGTCCTATATCCCCTACAAGGATTCATATCCCTTGCACCACGCGTCCGGTCCAGCACCCGTCTTCCTTTGAAAATTCAGTCACACGGATGCCTCGCAAATCTCGGTAGGAAATGAGTTATGCAATTGTCGAAATTCTGTAACAGGTAGATGAGTTTTCCATAAATCCATTTTTCCATATCCCCTTTACGGGAAGCCTCATGACTCTTCAGAGGTATAGGGAGCACCAGACTTTGGCCCACGGATTGCTCCAAGGAGTTCCAATGAATCTCGGAGGATCCCCCTTGAACCAGGTGTTTCGTAAGTTTTCAGCAATTTTTGCAGTCTCTATCCTCTCCGCAGGTATGGCATTAGCCCAGATCACAAGTGGAGACATCGCAGGGACGGTCAAGGACGCAACGGGTGCTGCCGTCCCCAACGCGTCCGTCGTCATCACCAACGAAGCAACCGGCGTGACCACAACCCTTACTGCCAACTCCGCCGGCGAATTCCATGCTTCGAACTTGCCCGCCGGCGCGTACGACGTGGAAGTTAAGAACGCAGGATTTCAGGCCTATAAGCTGAAGGGCCTCGAGGTTGAAACCAATAGGACAGCAACCAAGGACATCGTCCTCTCCGTTGGCACCACCCAGTCCGTGGAAGTCACAGCCGACGCAGGCGTCGTTCTCGACACTACGACGACCAACCTGACCACGACCTTTTCCACCGAAGAACTTGCCAACCTGCCAACCGCTACGGTTGGTCTCGGCGTGCTGAACACGTCCTTGCTAAGTCCTGGCGTCGCCTCCACCGGCGGTATCGGCATCGGCGTTGGCCCCTCCATCGGCGGACAGCGTCCCCGGAACAACAACTTCACTATCGAAGGTATCGACAACAACAACAAGGCAGTCACCGGTCCGCTCGTCTACGTGCCCAACGACTCCGTCGGTAACTTCACCCTCATCACCAACCAGTTCTCGCCCGAGTTCGGCCACTCCTCCGGCGGCCAGTTCAACACCACCGTCCTCTCCGGCACCAACAAATTCCACGGCTCAGCTTACGAGTACTTTCAGAACCGCGATCTGAACGCAGCCAGCGGAACCGCGGGCGGCAAGGTTCCCGTTCCGCGCTACGACAATAACCGCTATGGCGGCCAGGTCGGTGGGCCGATCTTCAAAGACAAGCTCTTCTTCTTTGGAAACTTCGAGCGTCAGACCATCGGT
>Ga0206890_1358_pt1 | contig 10505 bp, 7 predicted proteins | sample Alteio_BWOrgHeat_58_FD_152960 | JGI IMG/M metagenome (GOLD analysis project Ga0206890, IMG submission 152960) | Enriched cells from forest soil in Barre Woods Harvard Forest LTER site, Petersham, Massachusetts, United States - Alteio_BWOrgHeat_Nextera6 ... | reverse complement strand
AGGCGTTGCTTTTTACAAGGAGCTGGAAGATACCTGGAGCGAGCTGGCATTTGCCGTCAACTCATTGAAGAATAAAAAAGACAGCTTACCCCCACTTAATGATATTAATACGGATACCACAAATTAAACTGCACCATTATTTAAACTACACCCAAACCAAACAAAATGGAAAAAATAATCAACATTAATTTTCAGGGTAGGGTAATACCCATTGAAGAGAATGCCTACAATACCCTGAAACAATATATTGATAGCCTTCGCAGCCACTTTGCCAATGAAGAGAGTAGTGACGAGATTATCAATGACATTGAAAACCGCATTGCCGAACTGCTTAGCGATCGGCTAAAGCGGGGCGTGAATTGTATTGCTGCCACTGATGTAACTGCAGTTATAGACAGCATAGGCCGCCTGGAAGATATAGAGGCTGCCGAGGGCGAAGAAAGCAAGGAGCAGGCTGGGGGCGGGGGCAACCGCCAGCCGGATGCCGCACCGGAATTGAGGGGCAGGTTTTACAGGAACGCTGACGATAAAGTGATTGCCGGTGTGTGCAGTGGCATTGCATTGCGCATGGGTATAGACCCGATCATAGTGCGGATCATTTTTGTGTTGTTGTTTGGCGCGGCATTTACGGTATACCTGCTGCTGTGGGTCATAGTGCCTTCTAAAAGCATCAATAGTAATATCACCCGGCGGCTATACCGGAATCCTGATGATCGGGTCATCGCAGGGGTATGCGGCGGTTTGGCGGCGTATTTTCGCATGGAGACCTGGATACTGAGGCTCATCTTTGCATTGCCGCTGCTTATCGGTATCGTTTCCAGGGGTATATATGGTTTTTGGTGGCATTCGTACTGGGGCATTGGGCCGCGCATTTTTGTGGGTTCGTTCGGCAGCACTTTGTCCATTCTGTACATAATATTGTGGATAGCGTTGCCCTATGCCAGTTCGGCATCCGATAAATTAGAGATGCGTGGCGAGAAGGTAGACATCAACTCTATCAAAGCCGCAACACAGGCCAGTGCAGGAGCCGGAGCCACGGCACGGCGATCGGGCAGCGGCCTTGGCCGTGTGATAGGGATACTGTTTAAAGCCTTCTTCCTGTTTATAGCGGGTATTATGGCCATTAGCCTTTTTGGCGTCCTCATAGGGGTGGTTTTTGCAGGTTCGGTAGCAGCTCCGTTCGCTGATTTTCTGCTGGATGACTGGGGTCAGGGTATGCTGGCCTGGGGGGGGATTGTTCTTTTCCTCGGTATCCCCTTTTTGGCGCTGATTACCTGGATCGTTCGCAGGCTGATGGGTGTGCGCTCTCACCGCCATTACCTGGGCTATGTGTTTGCGGGATTGTGGCTGATTGGTTTTATCAGCGTTCTTACATTGAGTGGCATACTGATCAGGAGTTTCAGTTCCCGGTCTGTGGTGGAAGAATTGTATCCCATACAGCAACCGTCCGGCAGTAAGCTGTATATTAATGCGAAGGGCGACCCCGGATTGACCATCAATCATCATCATCATCATAGCCGATGGAATGATATGAATTGGAATGGCAGCGACATGCCTTTCTATATGATCGGCAATGATTCGTTATGGCTGAATACGGTAAAGGTTACTGTAGAGCAAAGCGATGATTCCCTGTTTCATATTTATGAAACCCGCATCAGCCGCGGTCATTCACAGGAGGAAGCGAAAAACCTGGCGGCCCATATTTCGTTCGGCATAAGCCAGCTTGACAGCGTTATTACATTACCCGAAGGCTTCACGATTAGCCGCAAGGACAAGTTCCGGAACCAGCAAGTACTGGTAACTGTAGAGGTGCCATTGGGTAAACATGTGCAGTTCAATAGGGAAATCAATAACTATAACTGGTTTAACATCAATGTGGAAGACGGTCGCAGAAATGTATATTTTGAACGGCATTGGAACAACGGACATAAATACCATGGCAACAGTGAATACATCATGACGACTTCAGGCCTCAAAGATCCCGCGGATTCTAATAGCAAAGACAGTGACGAGGATGAGGAGGATGATTAATCGTTGACGGTTTAATCTTAAGATAATACTATAGTAACCGTTCATTAAGCTTGTGGACATTTTGCCTGGATACCTTGCACTATTTATTGCAAATACCCCAACCATAGTCTAATGAAAAAAATACTCGTTTTTGCGATTGCTATTTTTATGTTCCACAGTGCAATGGCCGGGAATAAAATAAAGTACTATTTCAACCAGCCCGTTGACACCACAGTTGCAACCGCCGAAAAAGCCATTTATCTCAATAACTGCATAGCTGATACTTTGGCGGCTTACCTGGGCCGGGCCAAATACACCCTCGATATTTGTATGTACGATTTTGAAAAAACCGTCAGTTTTGATATAAGCGCCATTGACACAATTTTTGCGCCCAAAGTAGCTGCGGCTATTGATAGTGCATATGCCAGGGGAGTAATAGTGCGTTATATTTATGAAGCGAGCAATGCAAATACCGGTCTGTCGTTGCTGGACACGCCCGGTATCACTACTTTAGGCAGCCCGCAGGGAGCTGATTACACCATTATGCACAATAAATTTGTGATTATAGATGCTAACTCCTCCAACCCCGCCGACCCCATCGTGTGGACCGGCTGCCTGAACTGGTACTATGAGCAGTTCAACTGGGATTTTAATAATGTAGTGATCCTCCAGGACTCCGCACTGGCTCATGCATACTTAGGCGAGTTTAATATGATGTAGGGTGATACGGGCATTGCGCCCAACCGAGCGACCTCAAAATTCGGGCAGTATAAAACCGACCTGGGCCGCCATATTTTTTACATTGAAGGCAACCTTGTTGAGTTGTATTTCAGCCCGTCAGACAATACCGACTCGCATATACAACCAACAATAGACTCTGCCAATACCGACCTGTATTTTGGTGAGTACACTTTCACAGAGCATGTAGACGCCCAGATGATTGTATCAAAATACGATGCGGGGGTTTATGTATCAGGAATAGACGATAGCTACAGCAACAGCGACTATCCGACATCAATATTCACCCCTGACCTTGGGGTGCATTTCAAAGTGTATAACGAAACTGATACCAGCCTTTTTCACAATAAATACCTGATTACAGATCCATCCGACACTTGCTCTGACCCATGTGTATTAACCGGCTCTCACAACTGGTCGGTAAGCGCAAACACAGAGAATGACGAAAACACGATTATCATTCACAATGATACCGCCGCAAATTTATTTTACCAGTATTTCAAAGCTTCCTTCAATTCCTTGGGCGGCGTGTTAACCCCCCAAGCCGGTTGTAGAAGTGCGACATCCGCAATGCCGGTTACAGGCAGCGTGGCCGGCAATGTGACGATATACCCGAACCCATCAACCGGCAATATTACCATCAGCTGTGGATTGGCATCGGCGGAGAATGTGAGTTTGGATATATACAATGTCATCGGGCAAAAAACAGCCTCACTAATACAGGATGATCCGGAGCAATCCGGTAGACATTCCATCAACTATACCCTTAGTATTCCGGGCGTTTACCTCGTGCGCTTAGTTGCCGGTAGTGAGCAGTTTACAAAGCAGGTGGTTATATCCGGGGAGTAAATAGGGGTATTATCAAATTGTACTGTTTTTTAGTCAGGTGGTAGTGGCTGCATGGAAGCGGTTTTCACAGCAGCTTATACTTATCAAAAAGATTATGGACTTCGTCTCGGTAGGTATTTCCAATGGTGATGATCTGGTCTTTCATCCTGATCACATGGCCATCTACTTCCGTAATGTATTGCATGTTGATGATGTAAGATTTATTCACCCGCACAAATTGCGTCATATTTAATAGTTGCTCTTCGAGGCTTTTCATCGTAGTATGCACCACTATTTTGCCGGAATCAGTCCATAGCCTTACATAATCTTTCAGACCTTCCACCAGCCATAAATGAGCCAGGTCAACTTTTACCAGTTTGCCTTCCGTTTTTACAAACATGATATTTGTGCCGGGCTGGGGCGTTATAACGTTATTTTCGTTCTTTAAAGATGATGGCTGCAATATTTCGTTCGCTTTATTAATCGCTTTTAAAAAACGTTCAAACGATACAGGCTTGACCAGGTAATCAACCGCGTTGAGCTCGTAGCTTTCTACAGCGAACTCTGAATAAGCAGTGGTAAAAATAACAAGCGGTGGGTCTTTTAAGGTCTTGATAAGGTCAATGCCGGTTATCTCCGGCATATTGATATCTAAGAGAATCAGATCAACAGGGTGCTTGCTCAGCAAACTAAAGGCTTCCAACGCGTTTTTGCATTTTCCGGCGATTCGCATTTCCGGCATCTTCAGCACATAAGTTTCTAAAACTTCCCGCGCCAAAGGCTCATCATCAACAATCAATACCTGCATAGCCAATTAGTTTTAACTCAATAAAATTTCAACGTTTACGATATAACTGCCTCCATCAGGCCCGGTGGTAAGCGTGTACTTGCCGGGATAGAGAATCTCCAGCCTGTGCTTTAGGTTACCTAGCCCAATACCGCCGGTTTCTGTTCCGTTGGTATTATTTGCCTGTTTACAACTATTCTTTGAATAAATAGTAAGCTTGTTGTTTTCAATATTAAACCGGTAATCAATAAAATAATTGTCGGCAATAAACCGGGTGCCATGTTTAAACACATTTTCAAGTACCGGCAGCCACAAGAGTGGGGGCAGGCTATAAAAGCCATCGGAAGTGATAGAAAAAGCAAGGTGTTCCTTATCCGATAGTCGGAGCAGTTCCAGGTCAATATAGGCCTCCATCACTTCTTTTTCTTTTTCAAAAGAAACTACCGGGATATCAGATTCATAAAGAAGATAACGGAGAATGGATGACAGTTTCAGGATTGCATCAGGTGTCTGATCGGCTTTTTTTACTGCCAATGCATATAAGTTGTTGAGCGTGTTAAATAAAAAATGCGGATTGATCTGGCCCTTGAGAAACAGCAATTCCGTTTCCATTTGTTTTTTAGTTGCTGATTCAAGGCTTTTTTGTTGGCGGGTATAATCCATCATATACCAGCCCATAGTAAAAATAAAAGTCATCGTCAGGAGCCCAATGGAGTAATTAACCATTTGACGCAACACTGAAATAAACCCGAGATCCTTCGTCAATGAGGGGTAACTGAAAAAGCTTACGTCATTTGCCGCAACGGACGACAACAAAACCTTTGACGTGATTGTGTAAGCGCAGGCAATGAAGAAAGTATATACTACTACTGAAATAAAATAGGCGGTGTATTTCTTTTTTACAAGTAGCCGCGGCACTAAAACAAGATTATTAAAATAAACCTGTAACATCAGCAGAGCCAGTAAGAGAATTGAAAACAACAGTTTCGATCCATGGAAAGTAAGTCTTGGCCCCATGAACAATACCCAGAAATAGACATTCCTTGCCAGTCGGCTGCCCAGTACTTTGAATATTTTCTGAAATATTGCTTTCATGACCACAAAAAACTGACAAATAAGCGATAGCTAAAAACAAGATAGACAAAATGTGCTGAATCTTCGACGAAATGCAATGGTCGCCATTCGATGAATGTATGTCGAATAGTACTCTGCTTTGGTCTAATTAATTTGCCGAGGCTATGCCCGTTGGCTTTTTTTGTGGTGAAATCAAATCTTAATCATTAAAAAAAACAAAAACATGGAAAAGAAATTATTGCTGCCCACACCTGCGCTTTCTAACAAGCCAATGAGCCGAAAAATGAAAAAAAGGCTTGTTATTCTTTGTGGCATAGTAGCTCTGTTGTGTACTTTTATATACATGAAGAACGTGTATGAAATGCACCTAATGAAGGTATATGAAATACGGGATCCACGTGTAGAAAATGAACAAAGTCTGCTAATGACGGCGGAAAAATATAATTTGAATAAAGTGGCCTTAGTGACCGTTGTACCGTCAGCATACCGCGAATTAAGTAAGGATTTTGATCGCAGCATACCTGAAGGTTTAATATTTGATAACCACGGGAATTACATTGAATATAAGGTTACTGATAAATCATGCAATGCAGGCTTGTTTGGCTTTATTCCTGCACTGGCTAAAAACGGCAATTATAAAATGACGGCCAAAACTACATTGAACACAGAAATGGGCAGGTTAAGGGATTTATCGGGCGGTCAGCTGCCTGGTACATACCTGAACCCCGATGCAGATTATTATATCCTGATCTCCTGGGCAGCCTTTACCGGCAGATTAAATAAAGATCATGTAAAAGCCTGGGAGAACCTTGCACGTGATAATACAAAGGCAAAAATCCAAATTATAGAAGTGAACATGGATGCGCAAGATTGGTGGCCCCAACAGTCGAAGGATAGCGTATTGAAAATGTACGCCATGAAATAGGTATCTGTTCCGGTATTATTAATATTTTCAGGAAAATAAACTTCTTCACCAAAAGTATTACTTTAACCATACCAAATTAAATCATACGGCATGTTACAAATCACAAACTTATCCAAAACTTATCCTAATGGCGTGCAGGCCTTAAAGGATGTGAACCTCAATATTTCCAATGGTATGTTTGGGTTACTTGGGCCAAACGGCGCCGGTAAGTCAACGCTGATGCGAACCATAGCTACATTGCAGGATGCAGATACCGGTACCATTATGTTTGGGGATATAGACGTGAGCAAGCAGAAACAGGAGCTGCGGAAAGCGCTGGGCTATTTGCCGCAGGAATTTGGCGTTTACCCCAAGGTATCCGCTGAGGAAATGCTGCATTACATAGCCCGGCTGAAGGGCGTAGCCAATGATAAGGAACGAAAGGAACTCGTAAAAGCCTTGCTGGAACAGGTGAACCTGTATGATCATCGCAACAAGTCCCTGGGTGGCTATTCGGGAGGAATGAAACAGCGTTTCGGCATTGCACAGGCATTAATAGGCAATCCCAGGCTGATCATTGTAGATGAGCCAACCGCAGGCCTTGATCCGGCCGAGCGGCTTCGGTTCAACAACCTGCTCAGCGAAATCGGCGAGAATATTATTGTCATTCTCTCCACGCATATTGTGGATGATGTGAGTGAGCTATGCAATGATATGGCCATTATATCCGGCGGTAAAGTAGTGCAGCGGGGCAACCCTGATGAACTGGTCCATGGCCTGAAAAATAAAATATGGAGCAAACGGGTAAAGAAAGACGAAGTGGCCGGTTACCAGTCGCAATACAAGTTGGTGCTCGCGAAGCTTTCCGGTGGTTCTATGATGGTATATATAAACAGCGACGGCGATCCCGGCAATGGCTTTAAGCAAAAGGAGGCTACGCTCGAGGACATTTACTTTTCAAACATTTCCTAACTCCTAACCTTCTTAATCATTCAACTATGTTTGGTTCCATTTTTTCTTTTGAGGTGAGGCGGCTGGTTAGGTCTATGTCCACCTATATCTATTTCTTTATACTTTTTATCGTCACTTTTTTTCTCGCTCTCTTTGCCGGCGGTGCGTTTAAGGAGATTAAGGTGAATTTTGCCGGCGAAAAGATATTTGCAAACTCACCCGTCGTCATAGATGTGTTTTTCTCCAACATCAATAACTATATCGGTATCATTCTTCTTGTTGCCATAGTAGGCAATGCTGTTTTGAAAGACTTCAGGAGCAATACCTATACCATGATATTTACCACCCCTGTTTCGAAATTCGATTATTTGTTTGGCCGCTTTTCAGCATCTCTTTTGATAACGTTGCTGATACTCACTGCGCCGGCTTTTGGGATGATGCTGGGTTATGCTACACCCTGGGTTGACCCTACCAGGATTGAAGGCTTTATGCTGGCTCCTTACCTGCATGCATACTGGCAAACCGTTGTTCCAAACGCAATATTACAGGGCGCTATTTTCTTTGCGGTAAGCCTTATAGCCAGGGATATTTTTGTGATCTGGCTGTCGCTTATTATTTTCTTTGTCGCTATTGGCGTATCTAATTCTTTCTTCGGATCCTTAGAAAAGCAAACCATAGTCGCCCTGGTGGACCCAATGGGCATTTATGCCAAACGCACTATCAGCAAATACTGGAGCACCGACGAAAAGAATCATCTTCATTATTCATTACAGGGCTTGTTTCTCATAAACAGGCTGATATGGTTAAGCCTGGCGGTTGTGATATGGCTGATTGGTTATTCTTATTTTTCCTTTACCTCCAGTCCCCGGAAATTATTGTTCCGGAAACCAAAGCTCGCCGATAGCTCAAAGCTTACCTTTGTTCCCACTTTTTTTAATAAGAATGTGCTGCCGGCTGTTACCCGCACTTTTACTACGGGTGCGAATCTTAAAAATCTTTGGGGCCTGTCCGTCAATGAATGCCGCACGCTATGGCGAAATACCTACTTCCGTATTATTATGCTTTTTGGCATATTGTTCCTGTTCCTGTCGTCATTACAATTAGGTAAGCTCTACGACACTACAATCTACCCTGTTACCTATATGGTAGCAGAGGTCTTTGGCGGCACGCTGATGCTGTTTATGGTTATTTTGACCATTATGTTTTCCGGTGAACTGGTATGGAGATCGCGTGATTTCAAAACGAGCAATATCATTGATTCACTGCCTGTGCCCAATTGGGTATTCTATGCCAGCAAGATAGCCGGTTTGGTCTTTATGCAGGTATTACTGATGGGTGTAATAATGCTTAGTGGCATTATTGTACAGTTGTTCAAAGGGTATACCCACCTCGAGATACTGCTGTATGTAAAATACCTGCTGGGTTTCAGGCTGGTGAACCTCGTAATGCTCGCCATCCTTGCTGTGTTTATACAAACCCTCGTGAACAATAAATACATTGGGTTCTTTATCACCGCCTTGTTCTATTTCTGGAACGGAACCTTTGCTTCACTGATCTTGCAGCACAATCTGTTTATCTTCTCTTCCGATCCTGGCGTTATGTATTCTGACATGAACCGGTTTGGGCATTTCATTTTTCCGTTTTTTATTTTTAAGGTATACTGGGGCGGCTTCTGTCTCATGCTGGCAGCGCTGTCGAGCCTTTGGTGGCCTAGAGGTACCGAAGATAGCCTGAGGCTGCGCATGGTGCGTGCGCGTAACCGGACAAACAGGTCGTCGTGGGCCATAGCCTCGCTGGGTGCGGTTATTTTTATAGTTTGTGGTGGGTTCATATACTACAATACCAACGTGCTGAATAAATTCCGCACAGATTTTCAGGAGGCGGAATGGTCTGCCAGCTATGAAAAAAAATTTAAAAGATTCGAGTACCTTCCACAGCCAAAAATTACTGACGTGCAGGTCAACGTCGATATATTTCCCTACTCGCGCAGCCTGCATAGCACAGGCACATATGTATTGAAAAACAAAACGTCGGCGATCGTTGATTCCATTCATGTAATGATACCCCGGAATGTACAAGTAAACGCCCTCACCTTTTCACAACCGGCGCAGCTTGCACTCAGTGACACCTCTTATGGTTACAGGATATTCAAACTATTGCAGCCACTGCAGCCCGGCGATACCATCACCCTGGCTTTTAACCTCGATTTAATAGAGCATGGGTTTCACCAGGAATCTTTTTCCGGGTTGGGTGCCCCTATTTATAACGGCTCCTTCGTAAATAACAAGCAATTTCTGCCAAGTATCGGGTACAATAATGACAGGGAGCTTTCCGATAATAACGACAGGAAGAAACATGGCTTAGGATACCGCTTAACCTCACTCCCCATCACAGACACACCCGCTTACCAGTTCAATGGAATTTCGCATGATGCAGACTTTATCACTTTCGATGCCACGGTAAGTACGGTGCCTGACCAAATAGCCATAGCGCCTGGCTACCTGCAGCGCGAATGGACGGAAAACGGCAGGCGCTATTTTCATTATAAAATGGATAATAAAATACTCAATTTTTATGCATTTCTGTCGGCACGCTATACAATTAAAAAGGAAATGTGGAATAATGTAAGCCTGGAAATATACTACCAGCAAGGCCATGAATATGACCTCAAACGAATGTTTAACGGCATGAAGAAGGCGTTGCAATATTACAGTACTAACTTTTCGCCCTACCAGCACAGGCAGGTGCGCATACTGGAGTTTCCGCGCTATGCCACTTTTGCCCAGTCCTTTCCTAATACCATTCCTTTCTCCGAAGGCATAGGCTTCATTGCCGAAGTGGATGACAGCGACAAGGATAACGTGGATTACCCGTTTTATGTCACGGCCCATGAAGTAGCACATCAATGGTTTGCCCACCAGGTAATAGGGCCGGACGTCGCAGGGTCAAATATGCTTTCCGAAACGCTGGCGCAATATGGCGCCATCATGGTGATGGAAAAGGAATACGGTGAGGACAAGGTGAGGAGATTCCTGCACCAGGAGATGGACAAATACCTCACTGCCCGTTCTAATGAGTCGGAAAAAGAAAATCCTTTGGCCTACGTGGATGCCGGCCAGGCCTACATACTATACCAGAAAGGGGGCATCATTATGCATGCGCTGAATAAGTACATTGGCGAAGACAGCCTCAATCACGCACTGAGACGCTTCT
>Ga0206890_1357_pt1 | contig 10506 bp, 8 predicted proteins | sample Alteio_BWOrgHeat_58_FD_152960 | JGI IMG/M metagenome (GOLD analysis project Ga0206890, IMG submission 152960) | Enriched cells from forest soil in Barre Woods Harvard Forest LTER site, Petersham, Massachusetts, United States - Alteio_BWOrgHeat_Nextera6 ... | reverse complement strand
CGCATGATTGCTCCGTGGAGTCTGCCGATATAGAAGTCACTTATCCTAAAGATTTCCCCTTGCGGTATCGCACATTCCATATTGAGAAAACTCCCGAATTAAGGATGGAAGGCGATAATAATAAACTTACCCTTTCGCTGAATGAAATTTCCGCCGGTGGTAATCCTGATGAATTCGCTCCGCTGGAAAACTACTACTTTCCGACATTGCTGCTTGCTGCAGATAAGTTTGAAATGGACGATAACGAATACAGCATGGCAAACTGGCGGGACTTTGGGGATTTCTACTACAGGTTGAATGCCAACCGTGATGAATTGCCGGATGAAGTAAAAAAAATAGTGCACCGGCTAACTGATACCTGCAAATCAGGTGAGCAGAAAATAAGTTTGTTATATCAATACCTGAAGAGCAACACCCGTTATGTAAGTGTTCAACTGGGGATAGGCGGCTACCAATCTTTTGATGCAAAATTCGTTTCGGAAAAAGGTTACGGAGACTGCAAGGCGCTAAGTAATTATATGAAATCTTTGCTCAAAGAAGCTGGTATCGCTGCCTACCCGGTGCTGGTATATGGTGGCGCCAATGATAAACGAATAATGATGATAGATTTTCCCTGCAATGAATTCAATCATGCTATTTTATGTGTGCCCGGTGAAAAAGACACTATATGGCTGGAATGTACGTCAAAAACATTGCCGGCGGGTTACTTGGGCTTATTTACAGCCAACAGAGAAGTGCTATTAATCACCCCGGAAGGCGGGGTTCCTGTAAAAACACCAGCTTACGATAGCCGGGTTAGTTGGGCAAAGAGAACAGCAGCCTTTGTTATTGACGAGAAAGGCGAGACGGACGGAACAATAGACGCTGACTACTCAGGGTATTTGTGGGAAACTGAAGTGGGACGGACGGATCAGCCCCGCTCAAAAACTGAGAGCTATTTTAATAGTAAATTTTCCATGGCTACCTATAAAGTAGGCAATTTTAAAATTGATAATGATCTCTCAGGCCCTATTCCCCATATGCATGAATATATTCCTATTGCGGGCAACGGAAATGTCACCGGTAACGGCAGTAATCTTTTTTTGTCTCCATTCATACTGCCCCTTCCGATACCGAAACCGGAATCTTTTGAAAAAAGAAAAAAGCAATTTTACATCCGGCAATCATTCAGTATTTCAGACACAATTACTTTCCATCTGCCGGGAAAATACACTATGGGAACTTACCAGGAAGTAGTCAAGAATTATCCATTTGCTAATTTCAGGGCAAATGTGGAGTTAAAAAATGATAGCGTGGTCTTGTTGACTGTTCAGTACAGTCAAGTAGCTGGCCTCTATGCCCCGGAAATTTTCTCCGACTTTGATAAATTTTGCAAAGAAATAAATATTGATGTGCTGAAAAATAAAATCATTCTCACCAAAAAAGAATAAGCAAAAACCGAAGAAGTAAAAATTTATATTACACTTACTCAAAGAAAAACGCGAGCCGGGACCTCCCTGGTAAAATGTAAGCCTTTTGTTTTTCGTTGTCTTATTATATATTTTTTCACAGCCATCTCCGTAACTGTTTTATCTTCACCCGTGAGTTCTCATTGAAAATCCATTAACAAGTGAAATTAACGACAATGCCTATTACAAAACTGTATTGTGGCGTGCGGCCCTGCGTGCACTTTTTTCTGCTTATTGTCTGCGGTGTGTTCTTAAATTTTAATGTTTATGCGCAAGGCTTCTGGTTACCGATAGCAGAGCTGGCGCCCAATTATAACCATGGGGTTCCGCTGCTACTTTCTGATGGTTCTGTAATGGCGTTATCTTCATCGAACCGGTCGGACACCCTCGGCGATCTTTGGAGTAAGCTAACTCCTAATTCAAATGGAGACTACGTAAACGGTACCTGGGACACTATTACAAGGATGAAGTACACAAGGCTATATTGCTCGTCGCAGGTGCTCATGGATGGCCGGGTATATGTGGCTGGTGGCGAGTATGGCACCGGTGGAGGAAATGGAGAAGTGTATAATCCCATTACTAACAAATGGACGTCGGCTGGGCCGCTACCGAGAGGCGATAGTATCTGGGACGGGAACTCGGAGATTCTGCCCGGAGGAAATGTACTCCAGGCTATTGTGTCGAACGGGTCGGTTGCCAATTTTATTTTTAACCCGACAACAAACGATTATTCAGCGGGGCCGACATCTTTGGGGGGGCACGATGAATCTGCGTGGGTGAAGTTACCCGATAACAGTATTTTGTATGTTAATATTGGGTCCAGGACGTCAGAACGTTTTATGCCGGCTCTAAACGAGTGGATAGCTGATGCTACACTCCCTGTTTCGCTTTATGATACTTTTGATTACGAAAGCGGGGCCGCACTTCTGCTGCCTGATGGGCGAGCTTTTTTCATTGGTTCCCCGGGCACTACAGCTTACTATACGCCATCAGGGAGCACCAGCCCCGGAAGTTGGGCGGCCGGCCCGAGAATTCCTGATAGCCTCGGCGCGCCAGACGCAGCGGCAGCTATGATGCCCAATGGGAAAATTCTCTGCGCTTTTTCTCATGTGCCTGATTCATCGGGTGATTATCCATCGCCGATGCAATTCTATGAGTTCAATTATATCACTAACTCGTTTACTCATATTCCCTCACCTGTTGGCGGAGATACGTTGAAGGGGCCGTCCTATATCACCAACATGCTTGATTTGCCCGATGGCAATATCCTTCTTTCCCTCCTTGGCTCTAACCGATATTATGTTTATGTTCCCGATGGCGTTCCGCTCACTGAAGGGAAGCCTATTATTGACAGTATCATCGGCGTCAGCTGTGACACTTACAAAATCACCGGCGAACTATTCAACGGTATTTCCGAAGGGTCAGCATACGGCGATGACTGGCAAATGGCTACCAATTATCCCCTGGTTCGCCTGGTGACCCCTAATAAACTTTATGGCAACCTGGTTTATTATGCCCGCTCTTTTAACTGGAACCGAACGGGTGTAATGACCGGCAACTTACGTGATACTGCCATTTTTACGTTGCCAGCCGGGCTGCCAAACGATGTGTATTCCGTCCAGGTTATCGCTAACGGTATTTCTTCAGATCTTTATTCATTCGCTCCCTGTATAGAAACCGGTATAGCGCAGGTAAAGTCCGGTATATCTCACCGCATTTCTGTTTATCCAAGTCCGGCTACTGATCAGGCCACCGTGGTTTTTAATGCTCAGATTTCAGGAAGCTATCAGCTCAAAGTACTAGACGTAATGGGGCGGGTGATTATAGATGAATATGGGCAAACCGGCATTGGGGAAAATAGCCGTGTATTAACACTCGATGGAATCGCCAGAGGTGTTTATAACATTGTTGTCACCGAAGGGGAAGAGGTGCGTTACGCGAAACTTGTTGTCGAATAGGCAAATCAGATTTACTGTCTGCGGTGTTTAGTTCCAGTGGTTTTGTTGGTCAGGAATTTGGACAAAAAATTTTTGGTTTTGCCTTCGGCGGTCAGGCGTATTTTTTTGGCTATGCCGTCTTCCGGGCGGGCGAAGAAAGTGGTTTTGTGTATGTATGCATGATCCTCCACGGGCTTAGTGGAAAAATAGTAATTTGAAATACATGCTCTCATTCCGGGGTTTACGATCTTATTTACCGAGTGCACAGAGTGCGTATTTGTTTCCATCATTACCAGCCGGTTGAAACGGGCATGTATCTCTTTGCGCTGCTTCATGGTTTTGTCCCACAATTCCAGGTTGCCACCATTGTCTTCAGGCCAGTCCGGCGTTATGTAGTATAGGGCGTTAAGCAGACGGTATAAATTACCGTCACCATCATGGGAATTATCAAGATGGGGCAGGAGAAAATCGCCCTGGAGCATCATGGAAATACCAGAGCCGTATAAAGAGGGATCTGCGAGCAAGCCAGCTGTCCCGGTAATTTCTGAAACAACTTTAATAACTGCATCATCCTGGAAGGCGAACAATATATCACTCATGAGCGGATTGTAGCTGTCAATGTCCACGCCTACGTGTTTATGCTCTTTAACAGTATGCCTGTGCAACATTTTTTCAGGTTCAGGCAGAGCCGCGAAACACGCTGTGGCCCAGTCGTCGGGCAGGAGGTCATCAATATAAAAATGCCGTACAGGGGTTGATTGATCCCAGTATTTCCTCAAGTCATTCTTATTCTGTTGCAGCCTGGCGGCGATATGTTCTGATAATTGCTGCTTAGTCATAAAAGTGGGTTCGTTTTATAAAGATACAACTACGCGGAGAATTACGATCCGCCGAGATACTTGTAATTTTTGAGTAAAAGGTTTATATCTGAAAGGGGTGTGTAATGCTCTGCATAAGCAGTGTTCACCTGATTTTTTACCGTATCAGATGGCTGATAGCCGGGTAAGATATTGTATGGCTCAATAATGCCTGCACGTATGGGCGGCAGGTTTCCAATAGAGGTCCCCCTGGCATAGCCGATCCAGGTATTTTTGCCGGATAGCACTTTGAAACAATTTGCGATAAATGATGCTGGTTTTTTCACCAGGAAAAAAGTAAAAATGAAGATAAGTATGAAAATAATCGAGACCGCTATATCAATGAGGCGCTTATTGCGCACCTGTGCAAAATCTGACAGGTTGAACCGGCGGTCTATGGTATAGAGGTCGCCGGAGGTGTTGCTGGAGTTGCTGCCAACAAAACTTTGGCTGCCCGGCAAGTGGATTTTGTATTCATAGGCACTACCGCAATGTTCCATCTGGTCAAATACCTGGCTATAGGAAAGGCCGTTAATGCAAAATATGACTTCGTTAATACCTGTGGTGTATAAGAGTTGCTTCATTTCGGCTATTGTTGCCAGCGCATCCTGTTTATCCGCATTGGGGCTCACCCTGCCAGAAAGATCGGGAGCATAGTGCACCTGTCGCAGTATGGCTGAGGTTTGCACATAGGCGTTTTGCTCGGCCACTATTACTGCTTTCCTCGGCAGCTTATCATAAGGAATAAACCGTAGAATTCCCATGCGGTAGAGCACCTGGTGCAAGCCCAGGAGAATAACTGTGCCGCTTAGGCCAGAGAATATGATGATAGCCCGTGAATAACGATACTCAGGGGGCAAAAGGCCATAGTATGCCAGTATTACCACGGTGCCAATGATCATGCCCCGCATGACCTTCAGAGGACGGTAAGGCTGATCGTAAGCGCCATTGAGATAAAGCGTAATGAGCCACAATGCAATATAGACCGGGAATGTGGCATAAACTATGGAGGGCTGTATAGGTAAAATATTCTTAACCTCCTGCACCCAGAAATCTTTGATGCCCAAAAGCGTGAGCAACAAAATAAGCGCATCGAACAAAGGCATGTGCAGCACTTTCAGACCGCGTTTTATTGTGCCCAGGATAGCGCGAACTATGATACCGACGTTTATAAAAAGCACATACAGGCGGGCTTGTTTTTTAGTGTAATGCTTTTTTACAAAGGTGACCAGGGCTTCGTTGAAAGTACGCACATAGGAAAGTGTCATTTTGCGGGTGCTCTCGCCTTTGTAATGGATGAGGTCTGCCTCGGGGAAATAGATATTTTTATAGCCCGCTTTTTCTATACGGTAAGAGAGGTCCACATCTTCGCAATACATGAAGTAATCTTCGTCAAACGGGCCGCCGGCTTCGTCCATGGCTTTGCGGCGCACCATCATGCAGCAGCCGGAAAGAACTTCTACCGGGGCAACCTCTCTTTCTCCCACCTGCACCGCATAATATTTATTGAAGTAAGCTGATTTGCTGAATACCTTATTGAGCCCAATGGTTTTAAAAATGGCAACGGATAGAGTAGGGTAGGACTTTTTAGCATCAGGTGCAAAACGGCCTTTGCCATCAATTAACCGCGGCCCTAAAGCGCCTGCTTCAGGATGGGCGTCCATGTAGGCGAGGGTTTTGCTGAAGAAATCCTCGGGCATCACTGTGTCAGGGTTTAGGAAGAGAATGTATTCCCCTTTGGCCATTGCAACTCCCTGGTTGTTGGCTTTGGAGAAACCCCTGTTGTCCTTGTTTTCTACGAGGGTAACAGTTGGGAAACACTCCATGACCATGCTGCAGCTATTGTCGGAAGAATTATTGTCCACCACGATCACTTCAATGTCCTTGCCCCGGGCTGCCCTGGATACTGAATCCAGGCACACCTCAAGGAAATACTTTACATTATAGTTGACAATAATTACTGATAACTTCATTCTGACGGACAGGTAACGCTTGCGAAGATAACTCCCGCAATCCTAATAACGAAAAAGGCTGCATTACATTGCACCCCCGGCCCCTAAAGGGGGGCGCTATATCAGGTTACTTCGGCCATTTGCCTTGATTAACGTTTCCTGTATTAACTATAGATGTTCCGTGGCGCCCGCTTTTAGTATGCTCCATCATCAGCCTCATCAGTGTGCTAAAGCTGAAGTAACGTGATACAGTACTCCCCTTTAGGGGCCGGGGGTTTCCAGGTAATAAATATTGGTGACCCATTTATTGCTGTCGGGATCCTGTTTGGGGCCGATCATGTATTCCTCGATCACTGCTGAGGGTTTTAGGCCTTTGCCGGCGAGGTATTTCCTGAGTGCATTATGATATTGCATAGACTTGGAATAACTCCCTATTTCTACCGCCATAGCGGCTTTTGCCGGCCCGGCGTAAGTAAATGTATCGTCATCATCTATAAGATCGGAAGTGTCTTTTACCGGGAAGCCGGCGAATAGATCTGCCTGCTTATTAGCGGTATCCCAGGTGTAGAATATGCCTGCCTGGTGGCCATTTATGTTTTCATCATCATCTTTCCTCACTAATCTATAACTGTCGCTGAAGAACTTTGTCAGGTCTGCCCAGGAAATTGTTTTACGGACGCCCTCAAATAAATGCGCCGGGTAGTCCACTTCTTTTATTTCTATAACAGGTGGGGGCACAACACGGCTTTCCACATATTGTTTCAAATTACTCAGCCCGTTCTCAAAATCTCCGCCCAGCATTTTATCCATATTCATAAATATAGACATGGCATTCCAGGGGGAGGCTGTGTGCATAGTAAAGCTCCACGTAGCCTTTGTCATCCCGGCATTATCTTCCGCTTTCAATACACCATATGCAGTTCCGTCATACGGTTTAGAGTAGTGTACGTCAAAATCCATTTCTGTGTCGTTTACGGCTGTGGTAGTCATTTCGCCTTCGCCGGTCTTTTTGTCATCGCCTACCCAATGGTAGCTGCTGCCTGCCTGCCCGTCGGTGCCGGAATAAGTTATTTTCATAGTGGGTTCCATTTTGTACCATGGGCTCCAGTTGGTCCAGTTTTTATATTTTATCATTTGCTCAAAAACGGAATCTTTGGGCGCCTTTATGAGTATATGGCGGGATATAAGAATATCATTAGGCTCTATGCGCGCCAATATTAACACAGCTACGATTACGATAAGAATAAGCACCACGAGAAAACGAACGAATTTTTTCATAACACCTGATTTTTGCTCTAAGATAATGGTTAGTGGTTAATGGTTAGTCGATAATGGTTAATGGTCAATTGTTAATGGTTAAAGGGGTTTGACGGTGTAACCTTTTTTTCTTAGCAGGGCTATTACACCCACTGGGCCATACAGATGCCCCGCGCCTACCGCAAAGAATATGGAGTTTCTTTCCATTTCGTTTGCCATTTGCACAACCCACTTCTTGTTCCTGTCGTCCAGCAGGGGGCCTTTTTCATCTTCCAGGTCCGGGGAATTCATAATCAGGTTGTATAATGCAGGGAGGTCTTGTGCTCTGTAAGCCGCTACCAGTTGTGCATAGTCGGTATCTGCTTTGCCGCTGTTTTGTATATCCTCCATGAGGTTTTTGATTACAGTCGCCGTGGGTATTTGCTCCAGGTCGGCTATTTGGTCTTTTGCGTCTTCAAGCCCCATTATTTTTTTGCCTTCGGCCTGGGCTGTTTTCATTATTCGTTCTTCATAAGATACAGGATCCGGGCAATTGATGTTGCCGGAAGAGATAAAGGTTTCCAGCATTACCGGTTTCATTTTTTCAAAAAGGGCAAGGTCAAGGTTCAGGCTGTCTTTAATATAGCGGGCCAGCAGTTTGTATTGATCGGTTGTAAAATATTCTTCCAGCCTTTTACCGGAACTATCCATCATTCCGGCCATAGCCCGCATCATTATGCCGGGATCGCTAAGGTCCATTTCAAAACACACCTTTTCGCTCTGCTCCAGGCTGGCTTTCATTTTGTCTGTCCAGATATAATCATCGGGGCAGATGAGGTGTATGGTGCCAAACAGAAACGAGGGTTTTGTAAGGTTGTTGCCGCTTACGCGCCAGAGCAATGATTTGTCCTGGGCCTGCGTTGTAATGCTTGCTATAATGGCCACCAGCCCGGCTATAAACGCTATAATACGCTTCAAGTTTCTTAAATTATTTACAATCGTCTGCAAGGTAGGGCAAATGAATTTTGGTTTATTGCCTTTTTATCCATTTCCCAGGAATAGTTTCCTTAATTTTACGCTGCTACAAAACCGGGTTATCGCCTATAGCAATGTGGGAGGAAAGTCCGGACAGCAAAGAGCAGCGCACTACCTAACGGGTAGGCCCCGGCTTGTCGGGGACAGACAGTGCCACAGAAAATAACCGCCGCGGGCAACTGCGGTAAGGGTGAAAAAGTAGTGTAAGAGACTACTGTATACATTGGTAACAATGGATAGGGGTAAACCTTGCGCGCTGAAATGCCAAATATACGGACGCCTGACGGCGGCTCGCCGGAGTCCGTGGGTTGGCAGCTTGAGGCGCTGTGTGAACAGCGTCCCAGATAAATGATAGCCTCCCGGCCCAGTCGGGAACAGAATCCGGCTTACAGGTTTTGTAGTTTTTTACCCCAAACCCCTAAAGGGGCTTTCCCATATTACGTAAGTGATTTGGAAAAGCCCCTTTAATTTTTCAGATAAGTAACCTTGAGGGTAAGCCCCCTTCAGGGGGTTGGGGGTTTTTAGTTCACGTTAATTTCGTGGACCGTTGGTTCTGTTACTTCTTTCTTCGGCAGCGTTACTGTCAATACGCCATCGGCATATTTTGCAGAGATGTTGGCTGCATCAATCTTTTCATTCAGGTTGAAGCTCCTTTTGAATGACTTCATGCGAAACTCGCTGCGCAACCATTTGTGCAATGGTTTTGGCTCCTTGTTTTCTTCGGGCTGCTGCTCCTTGTTTTCAGCCTTGTGCTCGTAGCTGATGTGGATCAGGTTTTGGTCCAGGTTGATCTTGAAATCTTCCTTTTTGAGGCCGGGGGCCACCACATGCAGTTCGTAGCTGTTGTCTGTTTCCAAGATGTTAACCGGGGGGTGATAAGCGCTCACTTCGTCGTTAACGCGGCTCCAGCCGTTCTGCAATACACCTTCCATTAATCCGCCAATGGTGCGGGGAAATTCGCCATAGAATCTTTTGTTGTACATAGTATTTGTTTTTAAGTGTTTGTTTTGCTTTTATATTGCAAAGGATATACCACTCAAATAAAATGGACTTTATGGCAGTTTTTGTGAATTTATTGAGACATAATGGCGCTTAATTGGTCGATTTGTTGACTGGTTGACTGGTTGGACGCAACCGAGGGAAATTAGCCGGCTATTTGAAGGCCTTTAACAATGGCAAAATCTTTGGTGTTAAAAGTAACCAGGGCACAATGTTCATGTAAGCAGGTAGCGGCGATCAATGCATCAGGTAAAAAAAGGCTGCTATGAGCAGTATTATTTGTTTTTATCAATCTTAGTGCAATTTCGCAGATAGATTTGTCGAGGGGTATTACTTCATGTTCTTTTAAAACCAATTCTACGCTTTCTCTTTTCCTTTTGTTTGTAGCGCCCACATAAAGCTCCATTTCAGTAACAACGGAAATACAGGCAGAAGACCTGTATCTTCTTATCAATTGCCTGGCAATATCATTACCCCTGATTGCTGCAATGATCACATCCGTATCTACTATAACCATCCCTCTGTACGTCTAATCGTGTCTTTTTTCCGCATTTCTTTTACGTCCATTTCCCAGTCGGGGCACATGCCGAAATAAGGCAAATCCTCCGTTTCGGCGGCTTTTTTTTCAACTTTCTTTTTGCGTGGTTTCTTTACAGCTTTTACCGACAAAAAATCCAACTGCTTTAGAAAATTGATAACAGGCTTTTCCTTGCCTTCTTCTATTTCCAATTCATAGATCATACCGTAAAGTTAAGAATTTCTATTTTATTTATACTGTGAAAATGTAAGGGAAAGGGGCAGCCCGACATGGAACTTATTCTTTCGCCGATGCGGGGATAATTTGAAAATTTGGCAATTTGAAAATTTGAAAATAAAGAGTTGCCGGATTGAGATACATCAAATGAATACCAGTTACAAGCCGGTTGCCTTGCCTGACATATTCGTACCAGACAAAACATGACTTTTTGGAGTTGTCTCGGGGAAATTGTTTTTGGTGTTTTTGCTATTGTATTCATTTTGATGGTATTATGATTGTGATTGA
>Ga0206890_1356_pt1 | contig 10587 bp, 10 predicted proteins | sample Alteio_BWOrgHeat_58_FD_152960 | JGI IMG/M metagenome (GOLD analysis project Ga0206890, IMG submission 152960) | Enriched cells from forest soil in Barre Woods Harvard Forest LTER site, Petersham, Massachusetts, United States - Alteio_BWOrgHeat_Nextera6 ... | reverse complement strand
CACGGGTAGCCGATAGCAGCCCGGCCTATCATAATGCCATCTACACCATACTTATTTTTGTATTCCAGCGCCTTTTGCGGTGTGTCAATATCTCCGTTGCCAAAGATGGGAATGCGCATGCGCGGGTTGTTCTTTACCTTCGCTATTAGCGTCCAGTCGGCATCGCCTTTGTAGAGCTGCTGCCGGGTGCGCCCGTGTATGGAAAGGGCTTGTACTCCTATATCCTGCAGGCGTTCTGCTACTTCCTCAATATTGCGGGTATTGTTGTCCCAGCCAAGCCTGGTTTTAACTGTTACCGGTAGCCTTGTAGAGCGAATACAAGCACTTGTCAGGCGCACCATGAGGTCGATATCCTTTAGCACTGCCGCGCCGGCGCCCTTGCAAACTACTTTCTTTACCGGGCAGCCGAAGTTGATGTCCAGCAGATCCGGGTTGGTGGCATCCACAATTTTTGCTGACATGGCCATGGCATCCTCATCGCCGCCAAATATCTGTATGCCTATAGGCTTTTCATAATCGAAAATATCGAGCTTTTGCCTGCTTTTTATAGCATCACGTATCAGCCCTTCAGAAGAGATGAATTCAGTGTACATGAGATCAGCGCCATTTTCCTTGCATACCGCACGGAATGGCGGATCACTCACATCCTCCATAGGAGCGAGCAACAAAGGAAAATCCCCCAATTCTATATTAGCGATCTTAACCATTTAAAAAAGTGAGCAAAGTTACTAAGTATAGCCCAGTTAACCTTATGTTCAACGAAAGGGTGTGTGATGATTTGAAATCTTCAACTATTAGCCATAATACACCAAAAGGAAATAGTAACAAGGTTTTAAAAAATATAATTATTTCTGATTCTTTTGGGATGATGAATCAAACGCTTCACCTAATTTATTGGAGTCAGTTATGTAATTGATACGCCATACTCCCATGACGTCAATGATTAGACCTTCATATTGATATTGTGTACGCTTGTAACGTCTCAATACCGGGAAATCATACCGATGTTGGTTGGTTTCAACTTTATTGAATGCAACTGCCATAAAAGGATCCTGCTCATCAATCTCCGTAACCACCTTATTCCCGACCAATTGAAAATTATAAAACTTTTTAGCCTTATCCCAAGGGACAACTGGAATTTCATGCACTTTGTAACTTTTGCTATTAGCGTAAATGCGGACAGCATAGGTGCCGGCGGGAAACGGCTTTGTATAATACAGCCCATCTTTATCAGCCGTTGTTTCTATTATCTTTTTGCCCATAACAACTTTTATTACCGCACCTGCCACTGGCTTATCGCTGGTGTCAACTATCCTTCCCGCCAAGATCGCATTTTGCGCAAAGGAAACGTTGGCGGCAAACAAAAGGATGAATAACGCCTTTCCCATAGAAAAGAATTTTTAATAAAGTTAACAAAATAAATCACTTTTAAAAAACACGTAATTCCAAAAACGTCTAATTTTGGCCGCATGCTAAACGAAATACTACAAATTGCGAACCTGTATGATACGGGTTTAAAACATGTACAGAGCAGGAGAGACCAATGGTTAAAGAAACACACGGAACTCCGGGACCACCTGAAAGAAATAGCCGATTTCCTCAACACCAACGCTGCCTATAAACAAGGATTTTTCGTAGATACATTGCATGCTTTTAACGAGGATACAGGAGGGACGTGCGCCGAAATGCCATCCATTACTTTTCGCACCGGCAATATGCCAATGCTGGTATCTTTTAAAAATGGTATGGGCGAAAGAAAAGAATATAATGAAGATGGCTTCCGCATTACTTTTACACCTACCATCACCGGCCAGTTGATCGTGTTGTTATTTCCTCATACCAGCGATATAAATAAGACTGTTACTCCCCAATACGCTACCCTATCTGTTATTGATGAACCCGATCAACAGACTATGGATATTGCCGACCAGATCATCCTGAAAGGTATGGAGGGTGCATTTTACAGCAGCTTCACCGGCATGGGAGAACCGGGGAAGGCAGACGAAGAGCAAGTCACTCCATTACAGGCACCGAGGCACAATCCAATTGGTTTTAAGCGATATGAAACGACAGAAAAAGTTAGCTAGCTATTTATTTTTAACCAGCATTGTGTTTTCATGCGCCTGTAATAATGAAAACAATTCAAAAAGCGTTACCGGCAATAGTAACATAGCAGACAGCAGCACCATAGCGATGCCTGCAATTATATCCTACGACATAGTTAATGAATACCCGCATGACCCAACCGCCTTTACAGAGGGCCTGGAATACAAAGACGGCATCCTGTACGAAAGCACTGGGCAATATGGCCATTCGGATATTCGTAAGGTAGATCTGAAAACGGGCAATGTGTTGCTATCGGCAAAAATGGGGGGACAGTATTTCGGTGAAGGGCTGACTGTACTAAATGGGAAATTATACCAGCTTACTTACAGAGAGGGCAAGGGCTTCATTTACGACCCTGCCACATTAAAACTGGAAAAAACTTTCTCCTTCGATGCATCCGAGGGTTGGGGGATGACCAATAACGGGGCTTACCTGATCTTTGATGACGGCAGCAACGTTCTGCATTACGTCGACCCCAATACTTTCAAACAGGTAAAGCAACTTACAGTAGTTGACGAACATGGGCCTGCAAATGAGATCAATGAACCGGAACTGATACATGGCTATATATATGCCAACCAATGGCAGACAGACTATATTCTTAAGATAGACACAACCACAGGCAAAGTGGTGGGCAGGGCAGACCTGGGAAGCTTGCGACAGAGAGCAGGTATACCCCCGGTATCAGGCAATCCGCATGGACCGGATGTGCTGAATGGCATAGCTTATGATGCCTTAAATAACCGCGTTTTTATCACCGGGAAAAACTGGCCTAAATTATTTGAGATAAAATTGGATAATTAAGCCAGGATGGCTCTATTTAACGATATAAAACTTCATGCCCTTTCCCGCAATAGTAGCGGTATCAGTTACTGGATTCTTTTTAGCATCAGCCAACCTGATATGGTCGAAATACAGTGTATCACCCGGCTTAACGCGATCGTAGAGTCCTTTAGGAATATCTGAGCTATCTGTGAGATAAACGCTCTTAAGCATATTACGGGCATAAGCTATGTCTGAGGATAAGGTATCCCCCCAACAATATTCTGATGATAAATCAATCATCATAACTATTTTGCCATTTGAATCTTCATAAAGTTTTTGTTCCGCATAACTAAAATCGAAACCTGTAACCCTGTATAAGTCACCGTGTGAACCATGAGCTGTAAGGCCTTGCTTCATTAAATCAATAAAAACGTTTTTTTGAATTGGGCCACCTTTAAATTCAGACTTACCGAGATAAACATTAGGTTCATATATTTTTTGAGCGCTCTGCGTTTGTTTACTATCAGCTTTAGCCTGTTGCCGGGCAGAAAGCCCTTCACCAATCAAAACCGCGAGAATCAGCAACAATAACATGTTAACAATACGATTCATAATTATTCAAAAATAAAAAAAATAACACTAAAAGTAATAGTTAATTATTAATGAGCAATGATTAGTTTCAATACCTGCTGATCACTCCCCAATAACCATTTATTGTCGATCGTCGCTATTATGAATTTTACTTTCTACTTTTGAGGGCATCAATAACCATCAATTTACCGTTATTGATGTAAATTATCTTTATCGAAACTGAATGAATCCGGAAATACTAACCTACATACCACAGCGTCATCCATTCATAATGATCGGGGAACTTATAAGCGCTGACGAAACTTCTACCCAAACCTCGTTAACCATAGATGCAGACAACCTGTTTGTAATTAATGGCGTTTTCACCGAGCCGGGATTGATAGAAAACATGGCCCAAACAGCAGGCGCCGGCACCGGATACAAAGCAAAAAAGGAGGCAAAGATTCAGCCCAAGGGATATATTGCAGCGCTGAAAAATGTAAACATACTGGCATTGCCAAAAGTAAACGAAACCATAAAGACAGAAGTAACCTTCCTCCAGAACCTGCTCAGCTTTCACCTGGTTAAAGGGCGCGTAACTGTGAACGATGAAGAAATAGCCAACTGTGAGTTCAAAATATTTGTTTACACTGATCAACCCGCTCCATAGTAAATGCCCCCGGTTTATGCCATTGCATCCAATATTACCTCTGCTTTAGGATTGGATACCGCCGCACACTGGCAGGCCGTATCTACAGGTAAAACGGGAATAAAACGATACGAAGACAAGGGATTCAGTAATGCCCCTTTTATGGGATCAAAACTGGAGGCCGACCAATGGCAGATAATACATGCACAAACCTATAAATCGAAGCCGCCATCCCCATTTGAACAATTAGCGTCGTTTTCCGTAAAAAAAGCCATTGATAGCCTCCAAGGCACCATTGATACTGAGCAAACAGCTTTTATCCTGGCCACTACAAAGGGTAATATCGAATTAATAGGGCGGGTGCCTGACGAGCAATTGTTGCTACAGCGCTCCGCAAAGATAATCGCCGGTGAATGTGGCGTCATGCACGCTCCTTTTACCATATCCCAAGCGTGCGTTTCGGGCGTAGTAGCATTGCAATATGGAATGCGGTTAATACAATCAGGAAGATTTAAACACGTTATTGTTACGGGCTGCGACCGGTTTTCCCGATTTGTATTAAATGGCTTCCAGTCGTTCCAGGCAATCTCGGATGGACCCTGCCGCCCTTTTGACGCCAGCCGGAAAGGCATAACCCTGGGAGAGGCCGCCGCCACTATAATCCTATCAGTAAATAAAACAGAAGGCGCTGCAGGGCAATTAATCAGCGGGGCCACATCAAATGACGCCAATCATATTTCCGGGCCATCAAGAACGGGTAAAGAGCTTGCCATGGCTATTAACAGCGCTATTGCCCGGGCTAATATAACACCGGAGCAGGTAGACATGATTTCCGCACACGGCACAGCAACTGTGTACAATGATGAAATGGAGGCAAGGGCTTTTGCCATAGCGGGGCTACTTAATAACCCAGTGCATAGTTTTAAAGGGCACATTGGCCATACCCTGGGCGCAGCGGGGGTTTTAGAAAGCGCGATGGTACTGGAAAGCATGGGCCACCAGATGCTGTTGCCGACAGCAGGATATAAGGATCATGGCGTCTCTAAAGCCATCAATATTACGACTAAGCTGCAACCCGCCAATATTGAATACGTTCTTAAAACAGCCTCCGGCTTTGGCGGTTGCAATGCCGTAATTGTATGGAAGAAAGCATAGCCGGGAAAATTTGCGAAGAAATTTCTAATGCTGCTTTAATCCGTTCACCGCACACCATGCCATCATGCCCATCCCGGTTTTCAAAGCGTCTTCATCAATATCGAAATGAGCATTGTGTACCGGGGCCGTAAATTCTTTATTGCCTCTATTCGTACCCAGGCGAAAGAAACAACCGGGCATATGCTGTGTATAGAAACTAAAATCCTCACCGGACATGCGCATATCTAAATGTGAAACATTTTCGTCTCCCAGATATGCTTTAGCCCATTCCTCTGTTTGCGTGGCCAACGTAGGGTCATTAAAAAGCGAAGGGTAGCCTGCGGGTATTTCCACAGTTGCTTTTGCACCGTAGGCCGCGCATGTCTGGTCTGTAAAGTCTTTTATCCACTGATGCGCTTCATAACGCCATTTTTCATCGAAGGTGCGGAAAGTACCCAGTATCTCTACTTTATCAGGTATTACGTTAGTTGCAAACCCTCCTTCTATCTTTCCAAATGTGAGCACAGACGGTATCAATGGGTCTGCCTTGCGGGATACCACCTGCTGCAGGCCGGTTATTACCAATGCGGCAATCGCTATCGGATCTACGGTTTGGTGCGGCAAGGCGGCATGCCCCCCCTTACCCTCGATGGTAATATATACTTCATCCGCACTGGCCATGTATTGCCCCGGACGCAAACCAATGGTACCAGACGGCAAATTCGGATAAACATGCAACGCAAAAATGGCTTGGGGCTTAGGGTTATCAAGAACACCTTCGTTGATCATAAGGCTTGCACCGCCGGGGTGCATTTCTTCTCCCGGCTGGAAGACCAGTTTTACAGTGCCTTCCCATTCATCGCGCAGATCCTGCAAAATATGAGCTGCTCCCAGCAGGCAACTGGTATGCACATCGTGGCCGCAGGCATGCATCACGCCATCATTCTGTGATTTATAAGCAACATCATTCTTTTCCTGTATTGGGAGCGCATCCATGTCTGCACGTAATGCTATGCAGCGTTTACCCGGCTCTTTACCCTCTATCAACGCAACAATGCCTGTGCCTGCCACTCCCGATTTATATTTTATGCCTAATGCTTTCAGTTTTTCTTCAATGAAAGAGGATGTATTGTGTTCACGGAAGGAAAGCTCAGGATGGGCATGTATCTGATGACGTATAGCCTGCACTTCAGGGAAATACTGCGCGGCCTTTTCCTGAATTTTTGTTAATATCATTTTCCAATATTAATACAAAAGTCAAAAGTCAATTGTTAAAACCATTAGCCATTATTCTATTGTGGTGATGGTAATGATGTCGGGGACGATCATACTGGGGTTGTATGTGGCGTTTATTTCCCGCCACTTTACTTCTGCGTCGCCGCGGCGACGATAATCGCCAACCTTCACCCTGAAACACGGAGATATATACGAAAGGTATGTTCGCACACCGGGGTTATTTCGCGAAAAATCATTTTTAACATCCATGGCTTTAGCGCGGTCCGGCCCATAATATATCTGAACCCGAAATCCTTTACCTGAATATAACGTACGTACGTGGCGCTTCGGCGCCCATACATCAGGGGGTGCAGACCTGAGCGAGGATGCAGGCCGATCCGTCGCTGCCCCCGTTGTGACGGTTGGAACAGGCCGATCTGGAACAGGCCGATCCGTTCCAGCCCCTGTAGGGAGCGGGGCCTTGACAGTCTTTGTGATCAGCGCCGATGCTGTCATTTTGCTGTCTGTTTGCGGGGCCTTCAGGCCATCAGCAGGATGGATAGCCAAATCACCTGCCGGATGTGCCGAAACATCCCGTTGCGATAAATCGCTATTGGGAGATTTATGGCTACTCAACCTTTCAGCAGATGCTATCTCAGGATGATTTTTCCTAAGGAGCAGCGACAGACGTGGATCGGCATGCACTACCACATCACCCTTCCCGGCAGACTTATCAGCAGAGGCCTGCCCCTTGGCGCCAAGCGACACAAACAGTGAAAAAACAACAAAGAAAAGCAAATAAACCCCTTTCATAATGATCAACCTTCCAAAAATGCCTTATCGATTAACTCGTTTTTGCAGCGTGTTCCAGCCTGCTTTCTTTCATAATGTGCATACTGGCTGTGCATCCCAACCTGCTTGCACCCGCTTCTATCAATTGCATAGCAAAATCATATGTACGGATACCTCCCGAAGCTTTAATGCCAATACGCGAAGGCAAATTCGCCCTGAGCAACTTTACCGTAGAGATGGATGCACCATGATCTGCAAAACCTGTTGATGTCTTAATAAAATCTATTCCGAAATTGCCATATAATTTACAGCATTTCATTAATTCGCTTTCTGTTAGTATGCCACTTTCGAGGATTACTTTAAGCACTTTACCCGAAGTATATACCGGCTTCAGGCAAGCTTCAATTTCCTCTTCCAGGTGTTTCCAGTCCCCGCTCTTTAATGCGCACAGATCTATTACCATATCCATTTCATCAACCCCCATATGCAGCGCGTTTTCAATCTCTTTTACTTTAGTCTCCGTAGCGCCAAAGCCCAGGGGAAAACCAATAACCGTGCATACTTTCACCTTTGAGCTATCCAGCAATTTTTTTGCTTCAGGGACATACTTGGGGGGTATGCACACCGCCACAAAATTCTCCAGCGATGCATCCAGGCAGACCTTATCCACCTCGGAAATCGTTGTTGTTTGCTTCAATATCGTATGGTCTATATATGAAGCCAGATTAATTGCCATTGGTCGTACAATATGAGGGGTACAAATTTAACATAAATTCATTTAAACAACAATGAATTGCCAACTGATGGAATACTCTTTTCATTGGCGACTACAAGGTATGTTATTATTAACACTTTTAAGCCTATACAGTCGTCATTTTCAAGCCCTTAACAATTTCTGCCGCAAATTCACTCGTTTTCAGCAATGTAGCATCATTCATGAGGTTATAAAAATCCACTGTTACGCGCTTCCGCATAATGGTAATCGCAAGGGCTTCTTCTATAGCTCGCGCTGCTTCATGCCATCCCATATATTCCAGCATCATTACCCCGCTCAAAATCAACGATGAGGGATTCATTGTATTTGTATTAGCAAACCTTGGCGCCGTGCCGTGTGTAGCCTCAAACACCGCATGGCCGGTGATATAATTAATATTAGCTCCCGGGGCGATACCTATGCCGCCCACTGACGCCGCTGCGGCATCTGATATGTAATCTCCGTTAAGATTTAATGTGGCAACTACAGAATAATCTTTGGGTGAAAGTAACAACTGCTGGAGGAAATTATCTGCGATTACATCCTTTATGATCAGCTTTCCCTGCGCTTCCGCTTTTTTCATCCGGGCATTTGCTGCATCCTCGCCCTGTGTTTTTTTTGCGTTCTCCCATTGGCCCCAGGTATATACCCGGTCTCCAAACTCCCGCTCCGCCAGCTCATATCCCCACATTTTAAAAGCACCTTCCGTATACTTCATGATATTGCCTTTATGGACTAAAGTCACCGATGGCAGATTGTGCTCCAATGCGTATTGTATAGCCGCCCTTATTAATCTTTCAGAGCCTTCTTTAGACACCGGCTTTATGCCAAATGCCGACGTTGCAGGGAATCGTATTTTTTTGCCGGCCCCTAATTCGTCGGTGAGGAAGTGTAGCAATTTTTTCCCTTCGGGGCTATCATAGGCAAACTCTATCCCGGCATAAATATCTTCGGTATTTTCCCTGAAAATGACCATGTTCGTATTTTCAGGATGCACTACCGGCGATGGCACTCCTTTGTACCATTTGACCGGGCGGAGACAAACGTACAGGTCAAGCTCCTGCCTGAGCGCCACATTAAGCGACCGGATACCACCACCTATTGGCGTAGTAAGGGGGCCCTTGATTGAAACCAAACATTCGCGTGCCACATCCAGAGTTTCGGCCGGCAACCACTCTCCTGTCCGGTTAAACGCTTTTTCCCCGGCAAGTATTTCTTTCCAGGCTATCGCCCTCACTCCATTGTAAACGTGATCAACAGCCGCGTCTAACACCAACTTGCTGGCGCTCCATACGTCCGGCCCTATGCCGTCTCCTTCAATAAACGGAATAATAGGGTTATCAGGTACATTCAGGAGGCCATTTTGGCCCATGGTTATCTTTTGAGGAGTCATTTATTTATTTTTCAGGGTGCGAAGTTACGCAAGTGCAGACTTATGTGAAAACAGGAAGTTGGCTTTAAAATGAATTTGTCGAACAATACCTGCCCAATCTAAAAAACATTTCAGCGAGCATACTTTTTGACATATAAACGAACCGGGCAACCCATCCCGTTGGGGGGTTGCCCGGTAACTACAATTTCGCTAATCTATTATTGCTCTATCACAATATGGAATACGCTGCTTTCAGCGCCTGACCTCACATTAAGGATATACATGCCGTTGGCAACAGTATTTGAAAGAGAAATTTTATAGTTAATTAATCCGTTGTTTGTTGCTACTTTGTCTTTGTATACTTCCTGGCCCAGCATGTCCGTTATTTCCAGTGACACTTCATCATCCATATTGCCGGCAGCCATATTACCTATCGTGCCTTTTATGGTAAACTGACCTTTGTTTGGATTGGGCAATACGGTAAGCCCGCTTTCCAGACTCAACTGCTTAACACCAACATTGCCTGGAGGTTGTGATTTAAAGATTACATAACCTGTGCCCGTTGTTTCGCAAATACCATTGCTGACAACATAGCAGCTAAGAGAATCTCCGGGATAAAAATCACTATTGCTGTATGTAGCTGTAGTAGCGCCGGGGATAGCGATATTGTTGGCCATCCACTGGTAAGTAAGGAACGGACTGCCGTTTACTACTGTTGCAGTAAGGGTTATCGCATCGCCGGGCGCTATAGCGCTGCCCGGGAAAGCGGAAACGTTCACTATTAGTGGAAGCGGGGCATCAACAGCCATAGTTACGGAATTGCTCACAGTGTCAACAGGAGAAGCGCAGGCTGTATCGCTGGTAAGGCGCACGTTAATAACGTCAGCGTTGGCAGGAGTGTAACTGTATGAAGTTGTGCTGGCTCCCACATCTGTACCGTTCACTATCCATTGATACGCAGGCGAAGACCCACCATTTCGTGAGGTAGCATAAAACGTAACCGGGGTACCCTGGCATACGGTGTCTTCCGACGCTACAACGCTAATAGAAGGAGTAATTGTCGGTTTAACAACAATAGTGGCACTACCCGACATATTATTAATACAAGAAGTAGCTGCACTCGTGGCAATGGCTGTATAAGTACCAGTTGTAGTCAGCAAGCCAAAATCTTCCGCCACCCCGGTGCCGGCAACTGAAACAACAAATGAACCGCCGCGATATAAGACGTAG
>Ga0206890_1355_pt1 | contig 10601 bp, 15 predicted proteins | sample Alteio_BWOrgHeat_58_FD_152960 | JGI IMG/M metagenome (GOLD analysis project Ga0206890, IMG submission 152960) | Enriched cells from forest soil in Barre Woods Harvard Forest LTER site, Petersham, Massachusetts, United States - Alteio_BWOrgHeat_Nextera6 ... | reverse complement strand
ATTAAATGATGATAATTTATAGATGCTAAAATAAATTATCACCACCTATTAATTAATGAATTTGAGGATTAAAATGAGATATTTATTATTTTTCTTGCTTGCTTTGTTATATTTTCCTATCCTATCGCAAGCTCAGGAACCAATATCTTTATATGGATATAGTAACGGTGACTTCCCGTTTAGTAAGATAGATGCTAACAGGCCGATTCTGACTGTGTTCGCCCTAGGGAGAAAGGCAACCGGCGCAGCCGTTATCATCTGTTCAGGTGGATCTTATGGCCGCAGAGCTAACCAGGAAGAAGGCTTGCCGGCAGCGAAACTATTTGCCAAAAATGGGATCACGACTTTTTTACTGGATTACAGGCTTCCGAATGGTCATGACAGCATCCCTTTTGCGGATGCGCAGGCATCGATCCGGTATGTGCGGAAAAACGCAAGGAAATACCATATTCATAAAGACAAGATCGGTATCATGGGCTTTTCTGCTGGCGGCCACCTGGCAGCAACTGTAACAACGCATTTTAAAGAACATTTTGATAACGGCGGTTCGGCCGTCAGTGCCCGACCTGACTTTGCCGTACTGGTCTACCCCGTAATTAGTATGGAAGATAACCTAACACATAATGGTTCTCGAAATAACTTATTGGGCAGATCGCCAACAGAGGATGAAAAAAACAAGTTCTCCAATGAATTGCAGGTGGAGGACGAGACACCGCCAGTGTACATTGTTCATGCCATAGATGATCCGGTCGTTAAAATAGACAATACCTTGCTTTTTATAGCGGCCTTGCGTCAACACCGGGTTCCGGTGGAAACCTTTATCTATGCGCAGGGTGGTCATGGTTTTGGGGTGAACAACAAGACCGTACAGGTACAATGGACGGTGCCCTGTTTGCATTGGATCAATAAAATAACAACAAAATAGATTTTGGAATTGACAGAAATAAATATCGAAAGACAGTGTTTCCGGATGATGGTTTCGGAAGAGCTGACCGTTTCCTTTGAATTGGTGGAAGCAATCCGTGGATGGGGGTATGTGATCCAGAAAATGAGCCTGACCGCCCAAGGTGGCGGAAAGGCTGTCTTGGTAGTTTTTATGGATATGGATGAATCATCGTTGCCTGTTTTGCTGGTGGCCCTGAAAAAACATCCGCTGGTACAGGAACTGACATACGAAAACGAGTTCAACAAACTCAAAACAATGGTTAAAGCATTTGATGAAGAATAAATATTGGTATATGATTTTGTTCATGGCAATTTTGGTACCGCATAAGTCGGTGGGTCAGCTCCGCTTTTTAAAACAAGCAGGCTGGATTGGCACGTCCGATGGTTCGCTGCCTGTCCCGGTCTTTATTCGAAACGTTACGATCAACAAACCCATTAAATCGGCAGCACTCACCATCACTGCCCATGGCGTTTATGAAGCCAATATCAACAATACAAAAGTGGGTAACGCTTATTTCACGCCGGGATTTACCAGTTATGACCACCGCCTGCAATATCAGCAATACGATGTGAGCAAAGTCCTTAAGCCGGGAAATAATAAGTTCAAGGTAACGCTGGCAGGTGGTTGGTATAATGGGGTATTTGGCGGTTTGATGAACGACAAGAACTATGGTGCCGACCATTCCTTGTTACTCAGCTTACATCTCGTATTTATCGACGGTAGTGAGCAAACAATTAATTCTGATAAGGATTGGCAGGTTGGAAAAGGGGCAATTCAGTCGAGCGGCTTTTACGAAGGAGAAGCGCAAGATACGCGTATCATCGTCAAAAATGTCCAACCGGTTAAAGTGTTGGCCATTCCAAAGAATAACTTAGTCGCCAGCCTGTCGCCGCCGGTCACCGCCCAGGAAACTTTCAAACCAAAAAAAATCTGGCAAACCGCCAAAGATACTTTTATCGTTGACTTTGGGCAAAATCTGGCTGGGTTCGTCAAACTTCAAGCTAAAGGCAAATCAGGCGATACGATAAAAATTAGCCATGCTGAAACGCTGGACGACAAAGGTAAATTCTGGACCGCCAATTTACGCGAGGCTAAAGCTACGGATACCTATGTGCTCAGTGACAGGTCGCAGGTTTTGCAGCCGCGTTTTACCTATCACGGTTTCCGTTATGCAAAGATCAGCGGCATTATACCCACTGAAACAAACTGTACTGCCGTAGCAGTCTACAGCCAATTAAAACACACCGGGACATTCAACTGCTCCAATCCGCTCATCAATCAATTGCAGCATAATATTGTATGGAGTATGAACAGCAATTTTGTGGATATTCCTACGGATTGCCCGCAACGCAGCGAACGCTTAGGCTGGACCGGTGATGCACAGATCTTTTGCAACACAGCAGCTTTTAATAAAGATGTCCTGACCTTCTATCAGAAATACCTCACAGACCTAAAAGCCGACCAGGGCGTTAACGGCGGCCTTCCCAATATTATTCCCGACCTATACCATCATTTAGATAGTTTAAAAGGTGGTGTTGCCGGATGGGGTGACGCGGCAACCATCATCCCCTGGACACTTTATGAAGTCTACGGCGATAAACAAGTTTTAAAAGATCAGTACGCCAGTATGAAAGCCTGGGTGAATTATGTGAATAAAAAGGCAGGAAAAACCCATCTCTGGAAAGCCAATGGTTACGGGGATTGGTATGCGCCGGGTGATTCGACCAGCATTCCGTTCATTGATCAATGCTTTTTTGCATATTCCATGGACCTATTGGCCCGGACGGCAAAAGTTTTGGGAAATGCAGCTGATGAGCAGCACTACAAGGCTTTGCGGGATACCATCAAGGCGGTCTTCTTAAAAGCCTATGGCGAATTTAATACCAAAGCGACGTCTACACAAACAGCCTATGTACTGGCCTTACAATTTGATTTGCTCCCGGAAAGTAGCCGCCAGCATATTGCTGATCTTTTAGCTGAAGAGATCAAAGCCAATGACAATCATTTGGCCACAGGCTTTTTAGGTACCCCCTATCTTTTGCCGGTACTGACCAGGTTCGGTTATACCAAACTTGCTTATGATTTGATCGATCAAAAAACCTGCCCGTCCTGGCTATACCCTGTGACCAAAGGTGCCACGACGATTTGGGAGAAATGGGATGCTATTCGTCCTGACGGAACTTTGCAGGAAACCTCATTTAACCACTACGCTTACGGTGCTGTCGGGCAATGGCTTTATGAAACGGTGGCAGGAATAAAGGCAGGCTCGCCAGGTTATAAAAAAATCATTATTAAACCCGAGATCGGCAGAGGGTTGACCTGGGCGAAAGGTTCCTATAGCTGTCATTATGGTAAGATCGTTTCAGCGTGGAAGATTTCAGCCGGAATGGTGGAAATGCGAGTAGCAATACCTCCAGGCACAACTGCTGTCGTTTACATACCGGGGCGAAAGGCCGTGAACGTAGGGCCGGGAAAGCACCGGTTTTGGGGAACGGTGCAGGCAAGGGAAAAAATTGAAGTAGGAGCACAAAATAAGTAGCAATAATTAAAATTTAAAACAATGGGAGAAACAATTGCAAAGCAACCAACACTGGTGATAGAATGCCCAAATGGGCAGGTCATCAGGATATACCAGGAACTGTCGCCGGAATATATCAAAGAATTAATAGCCGTTTTTACGGAGAAGGAAGAACAACATTAAAAAAAACACGATGAAAAAGTTAATACTCATAGCGACACTTCTTTTTGCCTTCAGCCAGTTAAAGGCGCAAAACAAACCCAATGACGGCCTGGCCGATTTCCCCTCTGCGCTCGTAACCATTATGAAGTCCGATGATACAATTGCGCTCGATAAATTGGTCACAACGGATAACATCAATACTTGTTATGGTAATTACAGTTTGCTTTCGCAGGCTGTTCGTGCCAATGCAAAAAAATGCTTTGACCTGCTGATCTCAAAAGGAGCCAATGTTAATCAGGTCTGCAATGGTTATGTACCGCCGTTGATGCATGCTGCCAAATACGGTCGCATGGATATGGTGAAAGTACTGATCGCTAAAGGCGCGGATAAAAATTATGTCTATGATGGCGATATTGAAAGCATCAAGGATATGTCGCCTCTCACTTATGCGGAAGCATTTAAACAAACCGCGGTGGCGGACTACCTTAAATCGCTGAAGTAAACAATTTTAAAGAGATGGTGAAAGTAATAAGGATGCCCGAACTGCATTTTGTAAGGTATCTGGCATCATTAACCGTATAAACTATGGAAATATACATGGCGCTTGTAAACACCAACGAGAATTTGATATTGCAGCAGGAGAAGCCTTTCTGCTATTTATTCAATGATAGGGGTACCTATGAACTTACGAATTGAAGATGATTTTATGAATATAAGAAGCGCTACTTACCGTGATGCCCCGGCGATCAAATTATTACTGGAAGCTTTGGGCTTTACCACCAGTACGATCCTTCTGATCAGCCAGCTCGAAAAGCTGTTCGATCAGAAAAATCAGGAGGTTTTCGTCTATGAGTTGGATAAAGACGTGATGGGTTTTACTGCGGTACACTACCTGCCCCAATTAGGGTTTGAAGGGGAACTGGCGGTCATTACTTATTTATCGGTTGATGAAACGGTCATAGATCAGCGTATCGACGTCTCGCTCGAACGATATGTTACCGAACAGGCCCTTAAACGAAAATGCGACCGGGTACAGATCCGGCAATGGCGGGCACCCGCGCAGTTTTATGAGGAACAAGGATATAAGGAAATTTCAAAAATTTATATAAAGAACCTTAGTAATAAGTGAGTTAGTTTTAGTTAAATGCGTGTAAAGGCTGCCCCGGGCGCGGGGCACCTTTATCAAAAAAAGAAAAAAATGAAAGACGTAACAAAAACAGCAGTCAGCAGCTATATCGATTATGAGAAGATCTTGCTTTCCGCCATTGCTGCAGATGGCCGCCATAGTTTCAATGGGCTCAGCAAGCTGGTATCGGCGCAATTAAATTATGCACCCAAACAAGGGGAGGCTTATCTCTTCCTGGTCAAAAACCGGAATGACCGGGTAAAGGTCCTGACCAAAACAGCTCATGCAACAAATGTCGCCGAGTTGGGTGGCGAAAAAGCAAAACGGCTGGTCAGGATATGTACGCTAGCCAATCGCCTAAAAACCAATGCAGTTAGTAAATGATCCTTTGCACAAAGTCGTTCTTTATCAGGATCAGTTAATAGTTAATGAATAGGCGCCGTTTCGTGCAACGACGCTTTTTGAAAACAGCTATTAATGAATTGAGTATAAAAGCCGCTTTGCGGCTCAACATATTTCTTGGGTTTCCTCCTCAGGAACGGCAAATTCATAAGAAGACAGGAAACAAGCAAGACCTGCGCAAGCCACGCGGGCACAGCTTGTTACGTCTTCTGAATGCCGTTCGTTGGGTAGCAATGCTGTGTTCCGTGTGCTTTGCATACCCGAAACAGCATGCCACTTACCTATCAACTCCTCTGGACAACAGCCGGCAGCGGAACCCTTCGCATCGGCACCGGGGATCATCCCGTCGTTCCCTTCCGTTTATTTTTCCTGCACCCCGGTGAGGAATGGACCTTTACCGGCGATCCCCTAACATTCAGCCAGCTTTTTTTTGATCGCGAACTGTTGCAGCGGCTATGGGCGCGTTACCCGGAAGATACCCATCTGCCGATCTTCCAACCGGGTGCCATACTTTTTATCGATCTGGAGCCGGATGAGTTGCTGGCGATTAGCGTCCTGCACCAGTTGATGCTCAACCTATCCGATGACGAACGCTTCGGGCGTTCGTTCCAGCAATTGCGGATAGGCCTATTGCTGCATGTAGCCGACGCTTACCGCAGGCGGCACCCCCGCTTTATAGCGACTGATATCCAAAAACTACTGGCGCTGATCGAACAGCATTTTAAAACCCAGCGGCGCAGCAGCTGGTATGCTGCGGAACTGGGCCTGAGCCCGCGAAGGCTGAATGCCCGCGCACGGGCTGTGACAGGAAAACTGGTCGAAGAACTGGTTATGGACCGCCTTTACCAGGAAGCGGAAGCCTTATTGCGAAGTATCGACTTGCCTGTCAAAACGGTCGCCTATGAACTGGGCTTTGGCGATCCCTCCCATTTTAACCGCTTTTTTTATAAACGCGCCGGGATACGGCCCCTGGCTTACAGGCGGCAGGTGCCCCGAAGTACCAGTGAAACGACCTGAAAGTCTAAACGTGATCGTCATCCGCTGGGGAACTTTGCTTGCCCGGAAGGTCCGGGCGCTGTTCTTTATTCAACGTAATCAAATTACAACAAAGGGGCTTTCGGCCCCTTTGTTAATTACGATCATGGTGTTGCTTTGTACGGCAGCTTAAAGCGCTCCGGGCAAAACAGGAAATCGCTCCATTGCCAGAACCGCCAGGGTTTGATGGTAAAGGTACGGTAGAGCGCGCTGTCTGTTGTAGCTTCTTCGGGGTGCGCTTTTAAAAATAAGGCATAGCGTGCCTTGATCGTCAAAAAATCACTCTTGCCCCCATCTTCCTCAGCCAGACTGAAGGTATTATCATAATTCCGGTAGCTATACGCTTCCCGGCCCAGGTAAGAAATTACCGTAAAGTTGGAGATAAGCACTACTGCAATCGCGGCGATCGCGATCCATTTCCAATATTTTCTTTTCGTCTTCATTCTCTTGCAGTTTGATTTAATTACAAGGCCCATGCGACTGACCGGTTTGGCCGCCGTTGACATTCGCGTTGGTCACCGATGCCACATCGCTGATCGAACTGCCGAGCGCTGCAGGGCACATCCCGGTCTGGAACATGCCCAAATTACCTGTCGGATCGGGCAAGGTGATGCCACCGGCAGTACATGCATTATAAACGAAATTGGTGCAGTTATTCGTGTACAGGTTATACGTAGCCGGCGGATTAGCAATATAATTAGCGATCGCATTGAACTCAAAAGGTAAAACGTTATAAGTGATGCTTACCGTATAATTCAATTGGCTATTGTCCACCACCTTTGCAGCACTGCCGGTCGCGGCCAGTTTACTACTGGTCGGGTAAAAGCCTACCGTCTGCGTAATGGTTTGCCCGTTATAGGTTTTGGTTAAACCGATGGCGGTATGACCGACCGAATTAACGCCGATATTGAATGGCAGGCCGGGCTGCGGCTCGACCACATAAACGGTAATGGTTTCTTTTGAGCCAATGTCGGGCAAGCTGCCAAAGCAATTCATATAGGCTTTGGGATCGATCGCGGCATTGAGCTGGCCCGGAAGATCAACAGGCGCGGGCGCAGTACCTTCACTGCCTCCACCACCTCCGCCGCCACCCAGCGGATCGCCCGATGGCGTACCTCCGCCACCTCCTCCTCCGGGATAAAAACCATCGTCATAAATACTATAAGTGCAATCGTATTCCGAGTAGACGGTAAATACCCCGTCACCGTCAATATAGCTGCTGTCATTCCACTGGCAATCCGCAGAGATCGCCAGCTCATCCACCCGCGCCCGCGGGTTCGGCGCCGCAACCGTTGCGGCTAAACCGGTTGAAGTTGGTGCTTTGGGTTTGATCTGGCCGACCTGTTTGCCGTCATGATAAACGCGGCCGCCGAGCAGGTTATATTGCCCGTCAAAAATAAAGACGTGCCCCGTAAAGCTTTTGGTATCCGCTCCATGATGGATATGGATGTAGGCCACATCGGGGATGATCTCCAGGATACGCGCCTGTACCGTGCCGGTGCTGTCTTTGACAAAGGCCAGTTTGCGGTAACCTTGTTTCGCGCCTTTAAAGGTGGGTTGGCCGTCAAGCGCAACGGTCCACCAGTTCCGTTTGGCATCGCGGATGTTCCCCGCTTTGTTCCAGTCAAAGTTCAGCCTACGGACGCTGAAAGCTTTCGACGTGCTTTGGGTTTGCAGGTTCGAGTTAACGCTTTGGCTATTATACCAGTGCTGTACTTCGGAAAGGGTCAGTGAATCGGTTTTGGCCGTGATGGGTTGGATGGTTTGGTCATTTTCCTTGCGGCAACTGATAGCGGTGGCAAGGAAAATGAGGATCAAAAAAATAGACTTTTTCATGGTTTTCAGTTTTTAAATTGTTGGATTTGGGGATCATTTTGTGATCATGATCATTTAGTTATGGCCGCGCAGCCGGCTCAGGGTTTCCGGCTCGATGCCGAGGTAGGACGCGACCTGGCTGCGGCCGGCCTGTTGAAAAATATCCGGGTGCGTTTTCAACAAGAGTTTCAACCGGTCCTGCGGCTTTTTGCAATGCAGCATGATCAGCCTTTCCTCGGCTTTGATGTAGTAAGCTTCCGTGAGCTTGCGGCCATGGTAATTGAATACCGGGTGATCGGTATACAAGTCCTGCAACTCCTGGTAAGTAATAGATTGCAATACGCTGTCCTCCAGCAATTCGATGTGCTCAAAAGCGGGCTGCTGCGTAAAAAAGCTGTAAACCGAGATCATCACGTCGCCCAAGCCCATAAACCATAGGGTATGCTCCTTGCCTTCAGGATCGGCGTAAAACGCACGGGCGAAGCCGCTCTTAATAAAGTAGATGCGCCGGGCGGTTTGCCCTGTTTTTAGTAACACCTGTTTTTTGGGGTGCGTTTCCGTCTTCAGGATACGCGAAAGGTCGTCCCGCAGCGATAGGCCAAGCGGGGCGATCATAGAAAGGACCTGGAACAACTGTTCCGTGTCCTCGTTCAAAAAAATTTCAGCCATAGGATGAATGTGATTTGGATCAATTCACTGTGGCTTTATTCAACTTTTCTTTGCGGTTAAGCAATCGTAATCTACAGTTAAACCCGCAAGCCGCCAAAAGGTTTGCATCTACCAAAAAAAACAAACGTTATGAAAAACTTTTCAGCATTCTTTGAGAACGAAATGAGCCGCCTGAACGCGGCATTGCAAAAGCTGTCCGGGAAGGACTGGAGCCCGCTCAACCGCCTGCGCGAAGAAATGCACCTCGTGCGCCAGGCCCAGCAATGCGTCCATGACCATGTCCAAGCCAACCCTTTTGCCGATGAAGCCGAAGAGATCGGCTACCACAAAGAACTCTACCCCCAGCTACGCGCCCTGCACATCTTCCGGGTCGAAGTTTATCTTCTGCAAAAAGACCTGCCGCCGCTCGGCAAAAAACGCATTAAGGCTTATTACTTCAGGCAAATGGAAATGATCCTGGCCTATATCCGGCGCTACGAGTTCCTGTACACCTACTATAAGCGCAAACCCTTGAACTCAATCGGCTTCGACACCCCTTTATTGATTTGATAGACGCTGCTCATAACCCGAAGAAAGATTTAAGGACGGTAGCTACCACCACTAAAAAAATGCAGGAGCCGAACCAGGCGGCGGCGACCTTGTTGGTATCGGGTTCGCCGTGGTTCCATTTGTTAAATACCTTGATCGCGCCGATCACCCCGACCACCGCGCCGATGGCATACATCAGGTTGACACCAGAGTCAAAATAGCCCTTGACCAGCGAGGTCGCTTGATTGATGCCGCTATTACCGTCTTGCCCCATGCAAAGGCTGCTGACAAAACAAAAAGACAGCAATAGGTAGATCTTGCCGAAGGCAATACGCTTGTTTTCGGCGGGCAGGTCCTGCCAGGCTTCCTGAAAAGATTTAAAAGATTGAAGAATGGTTTTGAATTTTGCTTTCACGGTGATTGATTTTTGGGTGATGGATGTCAGTTCCATAATTGTTCGAGTTCCTGGTCGGATATCGGGAAAATGGCGTTTTCACGGATGTATTCATTTAATGCCCTTTGACTCGGTGTACCTGCCAGCCTGCGGTATTTGGAGCTAACCAGCCGGAACAGCCCGATAAAATCCGATTTGGCACCGTTCTCCGTTTCGAGGATATGGAAGATTCTTTTCAGCTCTTCCAGCGCATCGGGCACCAGGCCCTGCTGCGCTTCCCGCCCGGTAAAACTTAGCTCATGCGCATAAACTTCGCTGACCCCCTCCGGCATCGACATTTTACCGAGCATGTCATCGGCATCATTAAATACCTCAAACTCATCTTCCGGCTCGTTAATAGATTGTTTTACCGTAGGCTTTTTCCGGCAGAGCAGCGGGACGATCATCGTGTACCAGGCCAGGGTCAAAATCAGGGCGACGGCCAAAAAAGTCCGCCAGCCCAAATGGAATAATGTGATCATAAATTACTTGCTTTACCCGCCGCCCCATTGCGCCGGGATAACGAAAGCAAAGGTTGGAAGAGGACAAATCCTGGCCTACCATATGGTAACGATTGTGGTAAAAACCACGTTCGAGGCCTTATAAACGCACTTTATTTTTCCTTGCTTTTTCGCGTACCAGGTCGTCTTCCTCGTCCATGCGTTCGGTTAGCTTGTCGCGCATCCGGTCGGTGAAATGGGTCTTGCTCATTTTCTTACGGGCATGGATCGCCTCAAAACCTTTCTTGGGGACACCCAGGTCCACGCCGAAGAACTGGCCCAGGCCATCGAAAAATTCCACGATGCCGGCCTCCCCGTTATTGACCTGTTCGTTCAGGTGGATGCCGTGGGCGATCTCGATCAGATGGATGACCGGTCCGGTCCATTGGAACGGGGTTTGTTTGCCTTCTATTAGGTGCAGCACATAACGGAACAATTGTTCGTAGGCGATAAACCTGGCGAACAAA
>Ga0206890_1347_pt2 | contig 10611 bp, 11 predicted proteins | sample Alteio_BWOrgHeat_58_FD_152960 | JGI IMG/M metagenome (GOLD analysis project Ga0206890, IMG submission 152960) | Enriched cells from forest soil in Barre Woods Harvard Forest LTER site, Petersham, Massachusetts, United States - Alteio_BWOrgHeat_Nextera6 ... | reverse complement strand
CACATTGATGATTTCATCGATATAGACCTTATCGCCTGAAGCAAAAAACGCGCCCCATAACGTATCGATATGGCCGGGCAGTATTATCTGCAGATGCTTTAAATCCACCTTATCTTCTGCCATTTTCAGGCGCGCGAGTTCTGGTTCTTTCCATTGCTCGGCTTTGGCGAAAACCAGCGCCTTGTCTTTCATCTTGGCATGGAGGAGAGCCGCCACCATCACATCAATCGCGTAATCATTATAATCATTGCGCGCAAGCCACGTCATCACCTGCCTGGGATTATTCTCAAAGATGACCGTGAGGAATCCCACCACCGGCGACCATGCAGTTTTTTTGCGCAGCACCGGGCTTTCGGAAATAATATCCAGCACCGTATTCACTTTTTCTACCGAGGGCGCTTTGTAATAATTGAGGATTATATCATCAAGCTTCGCCTGTGTGTCGGGTGGAATATTGGGGCTGATATCATCAATGCCGGTCACATAGGCAAACGCAGCGGCAGGAAATAGGGCAATGAGAAGCGTCAGCCATTGTAATATATGCCCGTACGGCCCTGAATTGTCACCCCGTCGCATGACCGGGGTCTCCTTCAATGGCAGGAGATGCCGCAACAAGTGCGGCATGACAAGCAGAGTGCACCTTCATACCCGATTCCTCTCATAAATAATCTTTAACCCATCGATAATCAAATCCGGCTCCAGCGCATTAATCACAGGCGTTGCTTTGGCAAAAAGCGGTGCCAAGCCACCGGTTGCAATCACCTGCATGTTTTGGCCGTATTCCTGCTTGATGCGAGCAACGATGCCCTCAATCAACCCGACATAGCCGTAATAGATGCCCGACTGCATCGCCGAAACCGTATCCTTGCCTATCACCTGCTTTGGGCGCTCCACGGCAATATTAGGCAGTTTTGCAGCAGCGCGGTGGAGTGCCTCCAACGAGAGATTCACGCCCGGTGCAATCACGCCGCCGATATAATTGCCTTCGTCATTAACGATATCAAACGTAGTGGCAGTGCCGAAATCGACGATGATGAGCGGCTCTTTATGTTTCTGCCAGGCGGCAACCGCATTGACCAACCGGTCGGCGCCCACTTCGCGCGGGCGGTCAATCTTTGCTTCAATGCCCAAGACAACATTGGGCTCGCCCACTACGAGCAGTTCCGTATTAAAATACTGGCGCGACAGCATGCGCAGTGCGAAATTGGCGTGCGGCACCACCGACGACATAATCGCAGCATTAATAGCCTCAGATGTTATCTTCTCGCGCGCCAGAAGCTGCAACAGCCATACGCCATATTCATCCGCCGTGCGCCGCGCATCGGTTGCCATGCGCCACTGCCCGCGCAGCGTATTGCCGTCAAACACGGCAAACACGGTATTGGTATTGCCTGCATCTATAACGAGGAGCATTTACTCTACCAGAAAATTATCTACCAAAAAACATCGCCCGCGCTGATGCTCATGCGTTTGCCGTCGCGCATTTTAAGCGTCAGGTGGCCGGTTGCGTCAATGCCTTCAAAAATGCCCGTGTGGGTTTCTTTAGGCAGCCGCACCTCGATGGATTTGCCCTGGCGGAATGCGTATTCCGTCCAGCGCTTGCGTATAGGCGCAAATCCCTTATTCGCCCATAAATCATATTCGGTGATGAAATGATGGATAAAGCGCGAAAGCACAATCTTGGCGCTGATGATTTCCACGCCTGCATCTTTGAGGAAGGTCGCGGGGATATCAGTGTTCTCCGGGCAGGAATCGATATTGATGCCCACGCCCACCACCACCCAGCGCACCATGCGGTTTTGCCCCGGCGTCATATCAGCCGTCTCGAAGGATTCAAGCAATATGCCGCCGATTTTCTTGCCGTCGAGCAAAATATCATTGGGCCATTTGCAGGTAAGCGCGCCGCCGTCGGGCAATATGGGAGCCAGCGTTTCAACCGCGGCCAATCCCGCCACGAAAGAAAGCTGCGCCGCCGTTTCAGTATCGCAGTGGGGAGCGAGCAGGATGGAGCAAAAGAGATTGCCTTCCGCCGACACCCACAAACGGCCCATGCGTCCCCTGCCCTCGGTCTGGCGCTTGGCCCAAACCACGGCCCCGTGTGCACCGCCGCCTTCGGCTAGCCTTCGCGCTTCATCATTGGTGCTGTCGAGCTCATCATAAGAGAGCAGATGGTAGTCATTGAGCAGGTTCGGTTTTGCAAATACCCTCATTTAAATAATGCCTCTGCCGCTATGCGCGCACTGTCCACCAGCGGCGTCGGGAATATAAAGAAGAACATCGTCACCACTGAGCATAACACCAGCACCCAGCGCGTCGCGGGAGTGACTTCCGTATCAAACGGCAAGGCCGGTTCATCGAAATACATGAGCTTAACAATTTTAAGATAATAGAAACATGCCACCACGCTCGATAATACACCAATCACCGCAACCGTCGTAAGTCCGGCATTGAGCGCCGCTAAAAACACATACATCTTGCCGAAGAATCCGGCGAGCGGCGGAATGCCGGCCATCGAAAACATGAAAATCGCAAATGCCAGCGCCAAGCGCGGGCGCGAACGTGAAAGGCCTGCCAGATCGGCAATCGTTTCCACTGGCTCATTGTCACGCGACATCATCAACACACAGGCAAATGCCCCGGCGCTCATGAAGATATAGAGAGTGAAATAAATAAGGATGGCGCTGATACCATCCACCGTGCCCGCCGCTAATCCCATCAACGCGTAGCCGACATGGCCAATCGAGCTGTAAGCAAGCAGGCGCTTGATATTGTTTTGTGTAAGCGCACCGAATGCGCCCGCGATCATAGAAGCCACCGAAACCACAATCACCACCTGCTGCCAGTCATGAATGAGAGCGCCGAAGGGCTGCACCATAAGGCGCACAAGCAATGCGATTGCGGCAATCTTGGGAGCAGTTGAGAAATAAGCAGTAACAGGCGTGGGTGCGCCTTCATATACGTCAGGTGTCCACATATGGAAAGGCGCTGCGGAGACTTTAAAGCAGAAGCCGGTGAGTATCAGCACCAGACCCACCACTACACCGTTATTGGCGGCATGCGATAATGCAAACAGATGGGCAAGCGCATCAAAACTAGTGGTCCCGGCAAAGCCGTAGACGAGCGAAATGCCAAACAGCAGCAGCCCCGATGCGAGCGCCCCCAGCACAAAATATTTAAGACCCGCCTCGGTGGATTTAAGTGAATCGCGGCTGAAGCTTGCCAGCACATAAAGCGGCAGGCTGGAGAGTTCAAGCCCCACATAGAGCGCTAGCATGTCATGGGCGGAAACCATCAGCATCATGCCAAGAAGCGCAAACAGCATCAGCACGGGAAATTCAAACCGCTGGTTTTCAGCGCGGTTAAACCAGCCGGCCGAAAGCATGAACGTTAAGGCCGCGCTTGCCACCAGCATCGCTTTCACGAAGAAAGAAAAACGGTCCGTTATGAACATATCATGAAACAACAATTGCTGCATATGCAGCGACGGCAGAACCAGCATGAAGCCCAGCAGCGACACCAATACAAAAAGCCCCATCCCCAGAATCAGGCGATCGGTTCTTTTGTTATTCGCATACACGCCGCCCAGCAGGAATATGAACGCCGAGACGCCCACCAATATTTCCGGCATCAGGTTGGCCGTGAACAGGCACTGCGATAATTCAGGCATATCACTCATCGTATTACCCATGGATTCCTCCCGACTGCAGCAGGAGATGCTGCACGGATACATGCAATGCGTCGAGGAAAGGTTTCGGATAAATACCCAGCCACAGCACCGTCAGCACCAGCGGCAAAAAGAGCGCCCATTCGCGGCAGCTGAGATCGGGCATTTTCAGCAAATCGGCTTTTTCAAGCTCGCCGAACATCACGCGCCGGTAGAGCCACAACGCATAAGCCGCGCCCAGCACCATGCCACTTGCAATCAAAGTGGCCAAAACGGTTTTGGCTTTGAACGTGCCCACCAGCACCAGGAATTCGCCGACAAATCCGCTTGTGCCCGGCAAACCCACCGACGCCATGGTGAAGAACATAAACACCAGCGCATAGTATGGCATCACATTTACCAGGCCGCCGTAGCGGGCAATCTCACGCGTATGGAGGCGATCGTAAACCACGCCCACGCAGAGGAACAGTGCACCCGATACCAGGCCGTGGCTTATCATCTGGATAATGGAACCTTCCACACCCTGCATATTGAACGCGAATAATCCGGCGGTGACAAAGCCCATATGCGCAACCGACGAATAGGCGATAAGCTTCTTCATGTCTTCCTGCACCAATGCCACCAGCGACGTATAAATCACGGCGATGATGCTTAAGCCATACATCAGCGGCGCAAAGTAATGCGAGGCCAGCGGCAGCATCGGCATGGAAAAACGCAGGAACCCATATGCGCCCATCTTCAGCAATATACCGGCAAGAATCACTGAACCGGCAGTCGGCGCCTGCACGTGTGCGTCGGGCAACCAGGTGTGGACCGGCCACATCGGCACTTTCACCGCGAAGGATGCGAACATCGCAAGCCACAGCCAGCGCTGCACATTCAACGTATAGTGCGGCACAAGCTGCATAAGCGTCGGGATGTCAGTCGTGTGATGGGTCTGGTAAATATAAAGAAGCGCCAGCAGAAAAAGCACTGAGCCCAGCAATGTATAAAGGAAAAATTTATAGGCTGCGTAGATACGGCGATCACCGCCCCATACGCCGATAATCAGATACATCGGTATCAGCATGCCTTCAAAGAAAATATAGAACAGCAGCAGATCAAGTGAAGAGAACACACCGATGACAAAGGATTCAAGCAGCAAAAACGCAATCATGAATTCGCGCACGCGCTTGGTGATCGCTTCCCAGCTGCACAAGATGCATAACGGCATAAGGAACGTGGTAAGCAGCACCATGAAAAGCGAAATGCCGTCGATGCCTAAATGATAGTTGATATTGTAGCCCTCAAACCAGGGCTGCATTTCTTCAAACTGGAACCCGGCGGTGGTGTTATCAAACTGGAACCATAACGGCAGCGATAGAATAAATGTGCCTATCGTGCCTACGAGCGCAATGCGCTTGCTGTCTTGGTCCGACGCATTAAGCAGCAGCATCCATGCGGCGGAGCCTACTGGCAATAAGATAAGAATGGAAAGCAGGTGCGAGAGGAAAAACTGGCTAATCATCCATGCCTCCCTGTCATAAATAAAATACCGCCTACCAGCACGACAAGGCCTCCCAGCATGACAAAGGCATAGTGATAGAGATAGCCCGTCTGGAAGCGGCTGGCACGTTTACCCGCGTAAGCTGATATCCACGCTGCGCCGTTGGGACCAAGCCCATCAATGATTTTTGTGTCCCAGAATTTCCATAGATACAGTCCAATAGATATGGCAGGCTGCACGAATACGGCATTATAAAGCTCATCAAAATACCATTTGTTAAGCAGGAAGCGGTAAACGGAGGGGAACATATTTGCAACTTTCCCCGGCAAGGCGGGAACAGCAATATAAAACAGCCAGGCAAGTGCAATGCCCGAAACGCCCATCAGCGTCGGCAACAGTGAAATGATATGCGGTATGTGCTCTGCGCGTTCCAGCACTTCATTAGCACCCTTCATCGCAAGTGCGCCGTTCCAGAATTTACTGTTGATTTCCATCATACCCAACACATCATGCCCGATATAACCGGCGAATACTGCGCCCAACGCCAACAGGATAAGCGGCAGCAACATAACCGGGGGCGACTCATGAATGTGATGCATCACTTCTTCCGACGCGCGCGGCGTGCCGTGGAACGTCATGAACAAAAGGCGCCAGGAATAAAAAGCGGTCATGAAGGCAGCTGCTGTACCAAGCACAAACGCAAACTTGCCCGTGCAGTTATGGGCCGCATAAGCGGATTCCAGAATAATATCTTTGGAATAATAGCCTGCAAAGAAAGGTAGGCCTGCAAGCGCCAGCGAACCTATCCACATATAGACATAGGTATAAGGAATTTTTTTCCAGATGCCGCCCATATTGCGCATATCCTGCTCGCCCGACATGGCGTGGATTACCGAGCCGGCGCCAAGGAATAAAAGCGCCTTGAAAAATGCATGCGTCATCAGGTGGAATACGCCGGCTGAATAGACCGACACGCCGCAGGCAAAAAACATGTAGCCCAGCTGCGAACAGGTGGAATAGGCAATCACGCGCTTGATATCGTTTTGCACAAGCCCGATGGTCGCGGCAAAGAATGCGGTAAGCGCGCCAATCACCGTAACAAAATGCAACGCTGACGGCGCATATTCAAACAAGGGCGAACAGCGCGCCACCAGGAACACGCCTGCGGTCACCATCGTTGCGGCATGGATAAGGGCGGAAACGGGCGTGGGGCCTTCCATGGCGTCGGGCAGCCAGGTGTGAAGGCCAATCTGCGCGGACTTACCCATCGCGCCTATAAACAGCAGCATGCAGATAAGCGTGAGCGCGTGGAAGGAATGATGCCAGAAATGCATTGTATCGGCAGCATGCGCAGAAACAGCAGCAAATATAGTATCAAACTGCACAGAGCCAAACAATACAAAGACCGACACAACGCCCAGCGCAAACCCAACGTCGCCGACGCGGTTTACAATGAAAGCTTTCATAGCGGCGGCGTTTGCTTCGGGTTTTTTGAACCAGAAGCCTATGAGCAGGTAAGAACATAGCCCCACCCCTTCCCAACCCAAAAACAGCTGAATGAGATTATCGGACGTTACCAGCATCAACATGAAAAACGTAAAGAGCGAGAGATAGGCCATGAAGCGCGGCTTGTGCTCGTCGTGGCTCATATATCCCACTGAATAAATATGCACCACCGCCGACACCCATGTCACCACTACCAGCATCACCGCCGTCAATGAATCCACGCGGATGGACCAGTTCACTTTGAAATCGCCCGACTGAATCCAGTCAAGCAGAGTAATTTTTTCTACCTGGCCATACATGGCAACATCGATAAACACGATGCCGGAGTATATGGCGCTCACCAATAATGCACCGGAAGTAAGGAGCTGGGCTGCGCGATCGGAAATGAAGCGCACAGAGAGGCCGGCAATGAGGGCCGCTATTAAAGGCAGGAATAAAATCGCTATCGACAGATGCTCTGCGGTATAATAATCCATGCCCCTACCCCTTCATCGCATTGATGTCTTCAACCGCGATAGAGCCGCGGTTGCGATAAAACACCACAAGGATGGCAAGGCCAATTGCAGCCTCGGCGGCGGCAACGGTGAGCACGAAGATGGCAAAAATCTGTCCGGCGAGATCACCCAGATAAACCGAAAATGCGACAAAATTAATGTTAACGGCAAGCAGCATCAACTCAATCGACATCAGTATCGTGATGATGTTTTTGCGGTTAAGGAAAATGCCGCAAATGCCAAATACAAAAAGCAGCGACGATAATGTCAGGTAATGGAAAATGCCGATAGTGCCGAAAAATGCCTGTCCCATTTTATGCTCCCTGCCCTGGCTTCACCTGCACTACTTGCACCGCGTCTTCGCGTTTGCGCGCAACCTGCGACGCGATTTTCTGGCGGCGTACACCGGGGCGCGTGCGATGCGTGAGCACAATCGCACCAATCATCGCCACTAAAAGAATAAGGCCCGCAACCTGGAAGATATAAATATAATCCGTGTAAAGCACATTGCCGATAGCGCGGGTGTTGGAAACGCCGGCGGCAATCGGGCTGGCATGGGCCGCCAATGCAATAGGAGCCCTAAGCGACGTCACTATGGCAACCATTAATTCTGCAAAAAATATTGCCGCAACCGTTACGCCTATCGGCATATAGCGCAGGAACCCCTGACGCAGTTCGACAAAATTTACATCCAGCATCATCACGACAAATAGAAACAGCACCGCGACTGCGCCCACATAGACAATCACCAACGTCATCGCCAGATATTCCGCACCGATGAGCAAAAACAATCCGGCAGCGTTAAAGAACGCCAATATCAGGAATAATACGGAATGCACGGGATTGCGCGAACTGATAACCATCAGTGCTGAAAATACCAGCACGGCCGAAAAAAGATAAAATACTAAGGTTGCAATCGCCACGTGAATCCATTCTTAACTTTTTCTGCGCCTGGAATCCCAACCTGTTGGTTGGGAATAAGATTTCCGCCATTTCTGCCTTAGGGGTATGCCCGGCAACAGCAATGGCTGAAAGGAATCTATATCAGGTTATTTTTCTGTTACAAGCAATAGCAAAGCATGAGGCAAGTGCAACTGAAGAATGATTTTTTTTGGGTGCTTAAAATCACCGCAACGGCGCACTGCCTGCCTGAGGCCTTATGATAGCTAAAATTGTCACAAAATCTTAACTTGTTGATAAGATTTAGAGGATATACTCTATAACTATCAAAAGTCTCTTTAATGAGGGTGTTATGAGTGGATTAAATAGCAGGCCGGTTTCTTCTTTGGCAATCATTGGCGCAGCCGTTGCTTTATGCACAACCACCAGTTCACCTGTACTGGCGCAGGCAATGACTCCCGTTCAAGGAACCGCTACAGCTGTGGATAATCCTACCACTCCCTACCAGCAGATGCTTGCATCGATCTCAACACCAGACCCGACACTTCAATCTCCTGTTTCTCCCGGCAATACACCTGACCAAGGAATCAACAACCGACGGGGAGTAAGTAACTTTTTTCAAGGGCTGGCTCAAGGCGGAGGCGCAAGTCTATTTCAGAATGGAAAACTTAATATAAATGGAGCTGTTACAAACGGCATTTCAGGTGGTATTAATCAGGCAGCACAATCAGCAGCAGCAGACAATGCCCGTGATCAGCGCGTGGCAGATGCAAAAACAAATACCTATATCTGTGAATCACAACGCATGGCAGATGCAGCAACGACAGACTACATTACTTATCAGCACGAGCGCGCCAGGGTTGCCATACAATCTGCGGCAACGACTGCGAATATTAATCAATCTAGGCAGACAGCGTATCAAATGGATATGAATGCCTATCAGCAAATGCATGCTCATTTTTTAGCAGTAAATACTGCACTTGTGCAGGAAGGGAAGCAGCCGTTTCCTGCATCACAATCACCTTCGCTTGCCGATCTGGGTGAGCGCGATCCTTACATAATAACACAACTTCAGGCCGCAGGCGTGCCAGGCGGGCAGCAGGCAGCCTATGCTCAGCCAGTATCTGTATCTACCGCAACTCCTTCTGCACCCCATGTCGATACTGTCGGCGGAGGACATTTTTTCAACACCGGCACAGCAGAAATTCCTTTTACCTATGATGCTAATGGAATGGCCTTAGTGCAAAACAATGGCAAAGGTTATATTATTAATAGCAAGGATAATACCATTACCCCTATTACCGGTACTATTTCAGCACCACAAGAAGCTAGCAACCCGACATCACAACCCATAGCTTCACAACCCAGCAGCCATATCAAAATCACGCGTTAGGTATAAGTGCTGCGATATATATTTACCCCAACACCAGCCAATACATCAGCGCTCCCATTACAAAGCCTGAAATAATAGTCAGGCCATAGCCGATAAGTATTTGCGGCCTGTCGTCCTCAATATCGTTTATTTCCATATTTTTATTCATGGCTAAACCTATCCGCGTTAAGTTGCATTACCACTGATACCATGCAAGATATACAACTTATAAGTGCAATTACAAGCAGCAAATACTACTTACACAAACGCAGCGTATTCCGTTTTGGAATACTAAAAAAGATTAATTAGCTGTCTTCGCCCTGGTTCAACCACCAGTCATTTACCGGACGGCGTGGGCCACAGGGGCTGCCATCTGCACCTACACAAGGGCTTTTAAGATCAGTATGAGGGAATGAACACCCCGCGAGCATGCCAAACATCAAAGCGAAGGTTATTGCGGTGCGTATTTTCATAAAAACTGTCCTCTTCTATTTTAAAAGGAAAATACACCCATCAAAAGCAGAGGTCAATCACGAGTGTTGTTCTTGTTGAAAAACAACTCACCGTAAAAAATTTGTGCAGGATTTTTTGGATTATGCGCCGGAGGATAAGTATTTCTTCAACTCATCCGTAGCAATGGTGATTTTATATATCACTTCCGAAGTGACGCCCTTGGTGAATTCCAACCGGATGCGCTGCAGGCCTTCGCCGTCGCCATTTGATCGGCAGATAAAGCGGAACTCATGTTCACCGAACCCAGCCAAACGCATGAGCTTATCCGACATATACCCAATCATATTGTCGGCCGCTTCGCGATCAAACGCAAAAAGTATATTCACCTGCGGGGTAATTAAAGCATGTTTATATTGCGTATCTTCTTTGAAATTATATTGGAGAGCCTGCGTGAATTCATTAATCACTTTGTGGCTGGCATCAAAATCAATTTCCATAATTTTTCCATCCATAAGGCATGAGGTCTGCTCGATACAGACGATTATTGCCGACAGATAATATAGTCACTCTACAGAAACAGTCAGGGTCTTCACCGTGAAGATGGTCCGGCAATTATATATAATTTTTGTAATAATAAGACTGTGTATGTGGATGAATACTGGTACCGCGATGGCAAAGAGCATCGTGATGGTGGGCCTGCAACCACGCGTTTCGTAAACGGTGAAGTGACTACGGA
>Ga0206890_1354_pt1 | contig 10617 bp, 6 predicted proteins | sample Alteio_BWOrgHeat_58_FD_152960 | JGI IMG/M metagenome (GOLD analysis project Ga0206890, IMG submission 152960) | Enriched cells from forest soil in Barre Woods Harvard Forest LTER site, Petersham, Massachusetts, United States - Alteio_BWOrgHeat_Nextera6 ... | reverse complement strand
TACTGTAAAGAACGCTAAAGCGGCCTGGAACAAAGAATTATCAAAAATAGACGTACAAGGCGGCGCGCCAAGTTCGTCGCAAATTGCAGCACAGGAGTTAGCCGCGCAAAACCCTAATGTTCGTAAAACCGCAAAAAAGGAAGCAACTCCTGATTATGCAAAAATAAAAGAGGTTACCTTTTACACAGCCTTGTACCATACTATGCTGGCGCCAAATATCTATAATGATATTGACGGCACCTATCGCGGTATGGATCAAAAAATACACAGCGCCGTTGGTTTTGATTATTATACGGTATTTTCATTATGGGATACTTTTAGGGCCGAACACCCATTACTGAGTTTGATCGACCGCAAACGCACGCTTGACTTTATTAAATCGTTTTTAGCGATGTATGAGCAAGGCGGTTTATTGCCTATTTGGCCCTTAGCATCAAACGAAACTTATTGCATGGTGGGCAACCATTCTATACCGGTTATTGTGGATGCTTATGCAAAAGGGATAAGGGATTTTAATGCCGAAGAAGCCCTAACCGCAATGAAATCTGCCGTAAACCGCAACCAGTTTGGTTTGGATATTTACCGTAAAAATGGCGCGGTATTAGCCGACCATGAAGCTGAATCTGTTTCAAAAACTTTGGAATATGCTTATGACGACTGGTGTATTGCCCAAATGGCAAAAATGATGAACAAACCTGCGGATTATACCGAATATATTCAAAAAGCCCAGTACTGGAAAAATGTATTCAATAACCAAAATGGCTTTATGCAGGCCAGAGTAAACGGCGGCTGGTACACGCCTTTTGAGCCAACAGAAATAAACCGCAACTATACCGAAGGTAACTCATGGCAATATACCTTTTTGGCCCCTCAGGATGTTGAAGGTTTAATAAGCGCTATGGGCGGTAAGGATAAATTTGACGCAAAACTAAATGAGTTGTTTACCACTGCTTCAAAACTAACCGGAACACAACAGGACGATGTAAGCGGTCTTATAGGGCAGTATGCGCATGGTAACGAGCCCAGCCACCACATGGCTTACCTGTTTAATTTTACCAATGAGCCTGATAAAACGCAATATTATATCAACAAAATATTAGATGAAGAGTACAGCGATAACCCCGATGGCCTGTCAGGCAATGAAGATTGCGGGCAAATGTCGGCATGGTATGTAATGAGCTCGTTAGGGATTTATAACGTAACACCCGGTCAGCAGCAATTTCAAATTGGTTTGCCGCGTTTTGAAAAAGAATCGATCAAACTGGAAAACGGAAAGTACTTTAATATTACTAACCCGGGCGTTACCGTTAGCCGGAGTAATATTTATTTACAGGGCATGAACCTTGATAAAAAACCATACAATAAATTGTACCTTGACTATGCTACCGTTGCTAATGGCGGAGATTTTGAAGTATTTACCGGCCGTTTGCCAAACAGGCTATTTATGAACGGGCTTGAAAAACCATTTTCAAAAATTACGGATAACCTTATTGTACCTAACCCATATATTGTAGCTACTTCGCGGACTTTTGAAACAACCCTCCCTGTTGAAATAAAATGTGCTGATGCCGGTGCAAAAGTTTACTATACTTTGGACGGCTCTACTCCTTCTGCAAATTCAACATTATACACCGCGCCCATTAATATTTCATCAAATACCACCATTAAGGCAATTGCCATTAAAGATGGCAAGAGCAGCTTTGTTGATGAGGGTAGTTTTAAAAAAAAAGTAACGACCTGAAAATAACCTTACTCACCAAATACCTGCCTAATTATGCTGATGAAGGTGATAATGCGCTTATAAATGAGATCCGTGGCAATACTAACTGGCGTTTAGGCAACTGGCAGGGTTACCAGGGAAATGATTTGATAGCCGTGATTGATATGGGACGGGTTAAACCGGTAAAACAGGTTAGTTTAGGCACGTTGCAGGATAGCGGCGCATGGATTGTGTTTCCGCAATATGTGCAATACTGGGTATCAGATGATGGGGTTGATTATAAACTTGCGACAACAGTTAAAACAAAAGTTGATGTAAAAGACACCGAAGTGCAGACACAAGATTTTACAGCGCCATTAAACACCAATACAAGATATATTAAAGTGGTAGCCAAACAATACGGTCCGTTACCCGAGTGGCACGAAAGTAAAGGCAGCCCGTCATATATTTTTGCGGATGAGATTATAGTGGAGTAAGGACTAATTAATGATTGATTAACATTTTCTTAGCTCCCTCCAGCTTCTCCAACTCATCCTTAGGCAGCACGGGGTATTCCAATTTCAGTTCTTTAAGGGTTTGAAGTATAATGCTCGAAATGGCAATGCGAGTAAACCATTTTTTATCAGTCGGTATTATATACCAGGGGCATAGCTTAGTTGAAGTTGCTTTAATGGCCTTTTCGTATGCCTTCATATAATCGTCAAAATACGCTCTTTCTTCAATATCAGCTGATGAGAACTTCCAGTTTTTGGTCGGGTTATCTATACGTTTTAAAAACCGTTGCCTTTGCTCGTCCTTTGACAGGTGCAGGAAAAATTTGATAATAATGGTCCCGTTTACGGTAAGGTGTTTTTCAAAATTAGCTATGCTTTGATACCTATCTTCCCAAAACTTTTCATTAACATCTTTAACCTGCTTTATGCCAGGCATGTTTTCTTTTACCAGCAATTCGGGATGTACCTTAGTAATAAGCACATTTTCATAATGCGACCGGTTGTGGATACCTATGCATCCAAAGCCGGGCAAAGCCTTATAATGCCGCCATAAAAAATCATGATTCAATTCTTCGGCACTGGGCTGTTTAAAGCTATACACTTCACATCCCTGCGGGTTTAATCCTGATAAGGTATGCGCTATTGCACCGTCTTTACCGGCAGCATCCATCCCCTGGAACAGGATAAGCAATGCATAGCGTTTATCAGCGTATAATTTGGATTGTAACTGGCTGATTTCTTGTATAAGGCCTCCTAAAATACCATCCGCGTCTTCTTTTTTAAGATCAGCAGTATATGCGGTATCAAAATTATCAAGCGAGAAACCTTTGCCGCTGATTATTTTAAATTTATCAGTCATTTTTTTCATTGTAAAAATTTTGCTGTTTGCTAAGTTAACTTAAACTTTACCACTAAAAATTGCGTTATTACTATTTTGTTTTAATATTGGCTATAAATTAAAGCTATAAATTTTACATCTTTACCACATGTTCAGACGTATAAAAAACCGATATCTCAGATATTTCGTCATTTTCATATATGCCATTATTGTATTTTTTTGTGCCATCGAAGTAAATTTCCTGTGGCTCTTTGGCTACTCTCCTGATATGCAGGACATTAAAGACCCTATTATGTCAGTTGGGTCGCAGGTATATTATTCAGACGGTAAATTAATAGGCGAATATTATCATGAAAACCGCTCGCCGGTTGAATATAAAAGTATTTCGCCTTACTTAATTAACGCCCTGGTATCTACTGAAGATGTGCGGTTTTATAAACATGGCGGTGTTGACTATTATTCGTTTTTTACCAGCATCCTTTCAACAGCATCAGGCGACAGACGTGGCGCCAGCACAATTACTCAGCAACTGGCAAAAAACCTTTATTCAACACGTAAAAAGAAATCGCAGGGTTTGCTCAGGCATGTTCCTATACTGCGTACTCTAATTTTTAAATGCAAGGAATGGCTAACCGCTTATAAAATTGAGCATGTTTACTCAAAAAACGAGATCCTTACCCTATATTTAAATACAGTTCCGTTTGGTAATAATTCGTTCGGTATAAAAACAGCTACATTAAAGTTCTTCAACAAAATGCCCGATGCCGTTGACCCGGCGGAAGCTGCCACTTTAATAGGTATGCTTAAAGCTACATCAACTTATAACCCCATAAACAACCCCGATAAATCAATTGATCGCCGTAATACGGTATTGGGGCAGATGCTAAAGAATAAGAATATTACTAAAGATGAGTATGACAGTAATATTAAAAAGCCGATAGGGTTAGATCTAAGCTATGTTGAAAACAATTCGCAGGGCGACTCGTACATACGCCAGGCAGTTGAGAGGTGGCTTAAAAAATGGTTGGCAGATAATAATTACGATTTATACGAGGACGGCCTGAAAATATACACCACTATCGATTCGCGCCTGCAGCAATATGCGGAAGAAGCTGTAGCCGAAAAAATGAAAATGCTGCAAAAACGTTTTGATAACCTTTGGGGCAAAAAAAACCCGTGGCGTGACTCGAAAGGCAATGAGATAAAAGATTTTGTGCTGAAGGCCGAACAACATCTGCCTATTTACAACGTACTGAGTAAAAAATATCATGGCGATACCGTGCAGATAAAGCAATATTTTGAAAAGAAGAAGCGCATGAAGGTATTTACCTGGAATGGCGAAAAAGACACCACGTTCTCAAGCGTTGACTCTATTAAATATTATACCCGTATTTTAAATACCGGCATGATGACCATCGAACCATCTACCGGCAAAATAAAAGTATGGGTTGGCGGTATTGATCATCATTATTTTAACTATGACCACGTAAACCAATCCAAACGGCAGGCAGGTTCAACCTTCAAGCCTTTTGCTTACGTAACGGCGCTGGATAATGGCTTTACACCCTGCGATAAGTTTACCGATAAACCCGTAGCTATACACTATAATGATGGCGGTAAAGACCAGGTTTGGGCACCCAATAATGCCGATTTTAAATTCACCTACCAGGAAATGTCATTACGCTGGGCAATGGGGAAATCTGTAAACTCCATTACCGCGCAGGTTACGCAACAAGTTGGCTGGGATAAGGTTGTGGAGTATGCCCATAAATGCGGTATCGAAAGCCCGCTAAAGTCGGTTCCTTCGGTATCATTGGGTACAAATGATGTATCAGTTTATGAAATGGTACGCGCTTACAGTACATTCTTAAATAAAGGTCAAAAAATTGACCCGCTGCTGGTAACTAAAATTACCGATCAGGCCGGTAATGTATTACAAGACTTTACTTTAAAAACCGAGCAGGTTTTAAGCGAGGAAACCGCATGGCTGATGCTGTACATGTTTAGGGGCGGATTGGAAGAACCGGGCGGTACATCGTTAGCGTTATGGGATTACCCCGGTCTGTTTAAGAAAGATAACCAGATAGGCGGTAAAACAGGCACCTCATCTGATTATGTTGACGGCTGGTATATGGGCATTACCAAAGACCTTATTACCGGTATTTGGGTTGGCGCGGATGATCGCAGCGTACATTTCACCAATTCTGAAACTGGGGAAGGCTCACATACGGCCCTCCCTATTTTTGGCAGCTTTATGCAAAGGGTTTATGCCGATCCAAATTCGGGCTACACTTATGGCCCTTTCCCGAAACCATGGAGTAAAATAACAAAAACGTATGATTGCCCGTCGCCAAGGATAAAGGCCGATACAACTGCCGTTGATAGCCTGGGTATGCCAGCTGATACATCAGCAGTATTGCCAAAAGTTGACGGTGACAAGAAGGAAGTTAAACCGGAGGCTAACAGATAACTGTCAATTAGATCAAGGCTTTCGGGGTAATTTGGGAAATATTTCTGTTGTTAATTGAAACAATATGGGTATGGTAATTACAGATCTAACTAATTTGTCGTTTTGCTTTGCAGGAATAAACTTTTCCGGGATGGACCTTATTAAACGGATTGCCTCTTCACCTAAAGCTTGATCAGGTGCGGTTACTACTTTAATGTTGCTTAAACTTCCATCTTTTTCTACCACTACCATTGCGATGACTTTTCCGAATTTATCGTTATTGCGTGAAGTATCAGGATAACGAATATGTGTTTCAATGTATTCCAATAATTTCATCTGGCCTCCCGGATAATGAGGCTCTTCTTCGGTCGTTGCATAAATACTATCAAGTCCGTCTTGAACAACGGGCAGATCGGGCAAGTTGAAGGTAACCGGAAAAGTATAAGTAGCTTTTACCGGTCGTCCATTTTTAATAGCCGGCTTCCAGTTTGAGGAGAGTTTCATCACGCGTAACGCTTCAGCATAAATGGCTGATGAAGAACCTCTATTCACAATTATATTAGTTAAACTTCCATCCTTTTCTACGGTGAAGCTTACTACAACCTTTCCAGGGTTTCGCTCTTTTAGGTCTTTAGGAGGATAAACAAAATGTCTGTTCAGAAAGTCAAAAAAGGCAGCTATTCCACCTGGATACTCCGCATCTGACGAGCGGGGAACTTCGGTTTTAACACTATCTTTTTGAGAATCATTTATTTGAGCTCTTAATACATTTTGAAAGGACAACAAAAATATAATCAGTAAATATTTTTTCATTTTAAATTATGACAATTAATAAGGTAAACAGGCAACCAAATCAGCGCTTTTTTAGTAATAAGAATTGTAAATATAATATAACAAGTTGTTAAAATTATCTGGCAGGTAATTCGTTCATGTAAATATGAGGCAATTGTTTAAATTAGCGCCATAATCTTACCGCCCGGATGAATAAATCTTCTGTCGTTATCAATAAAGCAAACAAAGTTCTACTGGCGCTCATCCTTCTTATTAGTTTTGTAGCATTGCGCCTTAATGCAAACGCGCAATACTTTGGGCAGAACAAGGTTAGGTATAAGAACCTTAAATTTAAGATATACAAAACCCCCCACTTTGAAATATACTATTACATTAAAAATGATAGTATGATCAAACGTTTCGCGCAGGAAACCGAACTTTGGTACACCCTGCACCAGCAGGTTTTTAGGGATACGTTTAAAAAGCCCAATCCAATTATCCTTTACGCTAATCACCCCGATTTTCAGCAAACTACGGCTATTGAAGGCCAAATAGATGTGGGCACCGGGGGTGTTACCGAGGGATTAAAAAACCGGGTGGTTATGCCGGTTATGGAAAATAACCAAATGACCCGGCATGTGATAGGCCATGAGTTGGTTCATGCTTTTCAATATCATTTATTATTGGAGAAAGATGAGGCTAACTACGACAATATCAATAGTTTGCCCTTGTGGATGATCGAGGGTATGGCCGAATACCTTTCATTAGGCAAAAAAGATGCTTATACCGCCATGTGGATACGTGATGCCTATTTAAATCATGATATCCCCACTATAAAACAACTTACCGAAAGCAATAAGTATTTCCCATATCGTTATGGGCAGGCATTTTGGGCCTTTATAGGTTCAACTTATGGCGATACGGTTATTATGCCATTCTTTAAAAACACAGCGCGGTTTGGCCTACAATATGGCACCAAACGCACTTTTGGCTACGATGATAAAACACTGTCGGCCCTTTGGAAAAACTCGATAGAAGCCACCTATAAGCCGTATTTAAAGGATACGGTGCAGTTGCCTATTGGCCATTTATTAATAAATGATAAAAACTCAGGTAAAATGAATATCGCCCCTTCGGTAAGCCCCGATGGTAAGTATGTTGCGTTTTTATCAGAGAAGAACCTGTTTACTATTGATCTTTACCTGGCGGATGCTAAAACCGGGGAGGTAATAAAAAAGCTCACCAGTAAAGTTTCCAATTCGCATATTGACGAGTTTAACTTTATCGAATCGGCAGGCACATGGTCGCCAGATGGTAAACGGTTTGCTTTTAGCGTTTTTAACAAGGGCCGAAACAGGATGCTGGTAGTTGAAGTGCCCAGCGGGAACATTATTGATGATGTTTCGATGGGCAAAGCCGAACAGTTTAGCAATCTTTCGTGGTCGCCGGATGGTAAGGAAATTGTGTTCCAGGGATTATCAGAAGGCCAGGGCGATCTTTATTTATATAATTTCGAAACCAAAAAAGTTAAGCAACTAACCAATGATAAATATTCAGATAACCAGCCAAGTTTTTCGAGGGATGGCAAAAAGATCATATTCACGAGCGACAGGACAACGTATGACCAGTCTTTATCGCAGGAGATCACCTTCAACTTAGCCGAATATGACCTCAAAACCGGGAGGATTACAGATATTAAGGTATTTAATGGGGCCAATAATTTAAACCCTCAATATTCATCAGACGGTAAACAGGTTTACTTTTTATCAAACCGGGATGGGTTCCGCAATATGTACCGCTATACGTTAGGCAACGGAAAAGTGGAGCAAATGACCGATCTGTTTACCGGTATCTGCGGGATAACTGAGTACTCTCCTGCTTTAAGCATATCAAATAATAATGATATTGTTTATTCGTATTACCGCGCGCAAAAATATTCGATATATAATGCCAAAGCTTCTGACTTTACAGCGGTAACAGTTGATGCCGGGAATACTAATTTTGATGTAGCCATGCTACCTCCTTCGCGATCGGTTGGGGTTGATCTGATCAACTCAAACCTGAACAATTACCTGGCCTATAAAAAGTTTCCTGCCGACTCGATAAAAACGCAGGCCTATCAGCCGAGGTTTAAGTTAGATTACCTGGCCAGCAATGGTGTGGGTGTTTCGGCAAGCGCGTTTGGTACAGGTTTGGCAAGTGGAGTGCAGGGCGTATTCAGTGATATATTGGGTCGTAATCAAATTTACGCAGGCGCTGCTGTAAATGGTGAGATTTATGATTTTGGCGCTCAAATATTGTACTTAAATCAAAAAGGCCGGTGGAATTTTGGCGGCGGTTTATCACATATACCTTACCAGTTTGCCAATTATAACGTGGTATCAACAACCTACCCTGTAAATGGGAAAAACGTGCCTGCTACCGAAGAAAGATATGATCTGATCCGCATATTCCAGGATCAGGTGTCTTTGTTCACCTCCTACCCGGTTTCAAAAACAACGCGTGTTGAGTTTGGCGGTGGCGCCTCTGAATATTATTATCGGGTTGACCGGTACAGTACTTTTTACGACACTACTGGCAACGTACTAAATTATCAAAAAACGCATATATCAAACGCTGCCTACAATGCAGATCCGTTAAATAGCGGTACAATTTTAAAGCCATTCACTATTTACCAGGTTAATACCTCGTTAGTGGGAGATAATTCATTTTTTGGCGTTGCATCACCGCTCAATGGTTTTAGGTACCGTTTGCAGGCCGAGTATGATTTTGGCACATACCAGTTTTTTGCTCCTACTATTGATCTGCGCGAATATGTGCGTGTTGCGCCGGTTACTTTTGCGGCCCGTTTGTACGGATATGGCCGTTTTGGCAATTCAACGGGCTTATACCCTTTATATGTAGGTTACCCGTTTTTAATACGGGGTTACGAGGCGCAAACTTTTTATAACGGCAACAGCAAACCAAGCAACGGGTTTACTATTGATCAGCTATCAGGTACCCGTACTACAGTAGCTAATTTTGAGGTGCGCTTACCTTTTACCGGCCCCGAAAAATTATCACAAATAAAATCGAGGTTCTTTTTTTCAGAGCTTAACTTTTTCTTTGATGCCGGTTTAGCCTGGAATGCGGGCGACCAGATCAAATTCCAAACCGCACCCGACCGTATAGGCACCGATGCAAGCGGAAATGGGATATATAATGCTAACCAGCGTGTACCGGCGCTCAGTACCGGCGTTTCGTTACGTGTAAATATTTTTGGTTATTTTGTTTTGGAGCCTTACCTGGCTATGCCGCTTAACCGCAATGATGTTACCAAGCCCGTTTTTGGTATTGGGTTTACCCCGGGCTGGTAGCTAAAATAATAAAATCCTATACCACCATTTTAAAAAATAAAACTGTTTATAATTGTGATTGTCATATAATTATGAAAAGGCTGGTTTTATTTGCATTATTTATATTAAACATTAGTGCTTTATCCGCGCAAATAGTGACTCCTATTACCCAAACCACCACCCCACTCGATAATAATGACAACACTATAAGGCCCACTACAACTAAATCTGCCCCGGATAAAGCAACAGATACAAAACCCGCAATGTTATCTACAAATGATATTGCCAGTAACATAGCACACATGAAAACGCTTGCCAGCTTTTACAATGCAGTACAAATTGCCGGCTTAACAGAAACGTTTAAAAGCAAGGGCCCCATTACCATATTTGTACCTGATGACCAGGCATTTGCTAAGTTACCTCCGGGCAAATTAGATACCTTGCTAAAACCAGCGCACAAATATGACTTGATTGCATTAATTACTAACCATGCCATAGCGGGTAAACTAACCCGGGGGAATATAGTTAAGCAAATTAATTCAGGTAAAAAAGTGGCAATATTTACAACATTGGCAGGCAGCAAGCTAACCGGTAAAATTGATGCAGGTGGCAATATTATTTTAACCGATGAAAACGGAGGGCAAAGCACAATAACCCAGGTGAATATTCCACAAAGCAACGGTATGCTTTTTGTAATAAATGCGGTGCTGATACCTAAAAATAAGCTATAATAAACAGACCGGAATATGACAAACCATTACTGAAACAATTACGTAATTTTATAAAAACTAATTAACTATATTAATTAAAATAAAATGAAAAAATCAGTTTTAGCGGTGATCATATTGTGTGCCGTTGCCGCATTGGGTTGCCAGAATAGTAACGGACAAAACAAAACCACATCAAGGTTAAGTAAACCACCAGCCGAGTGGAAAAAAGTATTAAACGATAACGCCTACAATATAATGGTTGAAAGTGGCACCGAGCCGCCATACCATAATGCTTACTGG
>Ga0206890_1352_pt1 | contig 10679 bp, 7 predicted proteins | sample Alteio_BWOrgHeat_58_FD_152960 | JGI IMG/M metagenome (GOLD analysis project Ga0206890, IMG submission 152960) | Enriched cells from forest soil in Barre Woods Harvard Forest LTER site, Petersham, Massachusetts, United States - Alteio_BWOrgHeat_Nextera6 ... | reverse complement strand
GGCCTGGAGCCGCTGATAGTGCGGCCTGAAACCAATTTCGTGAATGTTGGCGAGCGCACTAATGTTACCGGCTCCAAAAAATTTGCGCGCCTCATCCGGGAAAACAAATACGAAGAAGCGTTGAGTGTGGCCCGTCAGCAGGTGGAAAGCGGCGCGCAGATCCTCGATATTAACATGGACGATGCGCTCCTTGATGGCGTGCAGGCTATGACCACATTTGTGAACCTGCTGCAGGCAGAGCCGGATATTGCCCGCATCCCTGTCATGCTCGATTCTTCAAAGTTTGCCATTATAGAGGCGGGGCTTAAGTGCGTCCAGGGTAAGTGTATAGTAAACTCCATCTCCATGAAAGAGGGAGAGGAGAAATTTATGGAGCAGGCGGAGATATGCCGCAGCTATGGGGCATCAGTCATCGTCATGGCATTTGATGAAAGCGGCCAGGCCGATACATTGGAGAAGAAAGTAAATATAAGCCAGCGGGCATACAATATACTTACGGAGCAAGTAGGTTTTCACCCACAGGACATCATCTTCGACCCGAATATTTTTGCCATAGCCACAGGCATAGAGGAGCACAATAATTACGGCGTTGATTTTATCGAGGCCACGCGCATCATAAAACAAAGAATGCCATTAACGCGCATAAGCGGCGGAGTAAGCAACATATCTTTCTCCTTCCGTGGCAACGATGTAGTACGGGAAGCAATGCACAGTGTATTCCTCTACCACGCCATAAAGGCCGGCATGGATATGGGCATAGTAAACGCTGGTGCATTAGTGGTATATGACGAGATAGAGCCTAAACTGCGGGAACTGTGCGAAGATGTGATCCTGAACCGCAACCCTGATGCCACTGAGCGCCTGGTAACATTTGCCGATACCGTAAAGGCAAAAGGCAAGGAGATAAAAATAGATGACGCATGGCGTAGCGCCCTCGTGGAAGAACGCCTGAAACACGCATTGGTCAATGGCATTACCGACTATATAGATGCGGACACTGAAGAAGCAAGGCTAAAGTATCCTAAGCCGCTGGATGTGATAGAAGGCCCGCTGATGGATGGCATGAATGTAGTGGGCGACCTGTTCGGAAGTGGCAAAATGTTTCTGCCCCAGGTAGTAAAAAGTGCGCGGGTAATGAAGAAAAGCGTAGCCTGGTTATTCCCCTTTATCGAGGCGGAGAAAGAAGATCGGAGACTGGCGCATATAGCAGCTGGGACAATAAATGAAGAGACTGCCGGCGCTGCCAAAATACTCATGGCTACTGTGAAAGGCGATGTACATGATATTGGCAAGAACATTGTTGGCGTAGTGCTGGGCTGCAATGGCTATGACGTGATAGACCTCGGCGTGATGGTCGCAGCCGATAAAATATTAGACACAGCTATAAAAGAGAAGGCAGACATCATAGGGCTCAGCGGGCTGATAACGCCGTCATTAGATGAAATGGTACACGTGGCGCGGGAGATGAAGCGTAGGGGTATGAAGCAGCCGTTGCTCATAGGAGGCGCCACTACAAGCCGTATGCATACTGCGGTAAAAATAGCCCAGCAGTACGATGAAGGCGTAGTGCATGTGCTGGATGCCAGCCGAAGTGTAACGGTAGCCGGCAACTTGCTGAATAAAGACACCAAGGAGCAGTTCCTTAAAAATATCAATAGTGAATATGAAAAACTGAGGAATGATTTTGCAAATAAAAAATCGGCCAAGCAATACATACCTTTTGAGCAGGCGCAAGCCAATGCAGCAAAAATAGACTGGAGCAATTATATACCTCCAAAACCTGCGAAGTTGGGCGTCACAATATTTGACAACTACGACCTGAATGAAATACGGCAATACATAGACTGGGGGCCTTTCTTCATAGCATGGGAGATGAAGGGTAAATTCCCGGAAATACTTAAGGATGCCCATGTAGGCGTGGAAGCAACAAAGTTATATAACGATGCTAATGCGCTGCTGGATAAAGTAGTAAAAGAAAAATGGCTCAACGCAAAAGGAGTGATTGGTTTATGGGAAGCAAAAAAAATAGCGGCCGATACCATAGTTGTATTAGATGACAATGGCAATGAGTTAGCCCACCTAGAATCACTACGGCAGCAGGTAAAGAAGGCCGCTGGCCAGCCAAATTTCTCCTTGTCCGACTTTATAAAGCCCTACACTTATGGTGGCGACCACGAGGTGAAAGATTATATGGGCGCATTTGCGGTGAGCATACATGGCATAGAGCCGCACCTGCAGCGCTTTATGGCAGACCATGACGACTATAACAAGATCATGCTGCAGGCAATGGCAGATAGAATGGCAGAAGCATTTGCCGAGGTGCTCCACAAGCGCACAAGAACAGAGTTCTGGGGCTACGCAAAAGACGAGCAGATAGCTTTACCCGACCTGGTCAAGGAACAATACCAGGGCATACGCCCAGCTCCCGGCTACCCGGCATGCCCTGACCATACAGAGAAATACAAATTGTTCGATCTGCTGGACGCCACAAAAAATGCAGGCATAGAGCTCACCGAGTCGCTGGCCATGTATCCCGGGGCATCTGTTTGCGGATGGTATTTCAGCCACCCGGAGAGCCACTACTTCGGTATAGGCCGCATATTGGACGACCAGTTACAGGATTACACAAGCCGCAAGGAAATGAGCATAGACGATATGACCAGGTGGTTATCGCCTGTTTTGGAATAAGTAAAATCAGGAGTCAAAAGACAAAAGTGATACAAGTACAAAGAGCAACCCCATTACCACAACCAAACCTGCAGCCAAAGGCATTGCGGGTATTGGCGCACATTGTGTCTTATATATGCCACCCAATATTTATGCCGGTGGCAATGGCGTACGTAGTGTACAGGCTCATGCCTGCGGAGTTCGCCGGCCTTACTCCTAAGCAGCTTGGGTTGCTGTTTATCAATATTGGCTATACTACTGCATTCTTCCCCTTGTTTAGTATCTTCCTGATGAAGCAGTTGAAATTCATCAGCAGCTATCATATGCCGGTGGCAAGAGAGCGCACCGGCCCGCTAATGGCTACAATGATCTTTTACTTTTGGGTAAGCCATGTTTTCAATAATATGCCGGGAGTTGTCCCCTTGGGCTTGAAGGTATTGCTGTTGGGGAATTTATGGGGTATTATACTCCTTTTCATGGCCAATATTTTCACCAAAGTAAGCATGCATACGGCAGCGGCCGGCGGTATGATAGGCCTCATCATAGTGCTCATGATTATCAGCCCGGCGAATCTGTCCATACCTTTGTTTATTGCTATCATCCTTGCGGGCATCATTGGCACTGCGCGTATGATTCTCGGAGTGCACCAGCGGGGCGACATATGGCTGGGGTATATTATTGGCGTTATCGTGCAGCTCGGCGCTTATGTGTACATGAAGTAGCAGATTTACTTTTTTATTTTGAAAATGCCGCTATTAATTTTTTACTTTTAATTTTTAATTTTGAAACGTGTCGCAGCAATTCTCTACTGATAAAGCACCAAAACCTGTGGGCCTGTACCCGCATTCAAAGCGTGTGGGCAACTTGTTGTTCCTCTCCGGTGTAGGTCCCCGCAAAGCAGGCACTGACGAGATACCCGGCTTGAAAACAGACAAGCACGGTAACTACATTGAATTTGATTTTGCGGAACAATGCAAAAGCGTATTTGATAATGTGCGCACCATATTGGAAGAAAGCGGCAGCAGCTGGGATAAGCTGGTAGACGTAACCGTATTCCTAGTTGACATGAAGCGTGACTTCCAAACCTACAACAAAATATACGCGGAATACTTCAAAGATAATCAACCCTGCCGCACTACTATTGGAATTGAGGCATTACCCACGGCTATTGCCATAGAATTGAAGTGCATTGCCACTATTGATTAGTGCGTTAAAAATCCCATTATTAAAAATACGCACCCGCCGGCCATCAGTAGCATGCTGGCATACCACATCATTTTTTTCCGGGTGAGTATAGCGATCGCGCTGATAGCAATAGCAATCTGGAAAATAGTAACCGCGCGTGAAAATACAACATGTATGCGCATGTGCTCCTCAGAGCTGTTTTCAAGGGTTTCGGCATTCTTTTTTATCGCCTCTTTATCTGTCTTGTATTGTTCTATTTTTGCGGCATTCTCCGCCGGCAAAGGCTTGCCAAGCGCTGCAAGCATAGTGGCTGTCGAAGCCGCCACTTCCGACTTAATGCTCTTTGACTGGTAATATGCCCATTGGTCTGATGACTTGACCTGCTCCAGCATAGCCTCGTTGGCATGGTGATTGCCCAGCATGCCTGCAATAGCTGCCAATACCGCAATGATGGCTGTAGATAACGCGACATAGAGCGTCCATCTTTCCTTTTTTTCTTCAGCTGCCTCAAGAGTCTCTTGCAGGCGCTCGGTTGGGTCCTCTATTTCTTCCATAAAATAATGCAGCGAAAATACAAAAGGAGTTCGATTGTTCTATTAAATATACGCTAACAATGTGTGGAAATAAATGCCGGTTGTTCCAAAGTCATTTATTTAAAAAACTCATCGTACGTCATTACATGGTAAGCTTGGTCCGTATCTATCTTGAAGTACCTGCTATTCATATCGTTGACAGGAACTATCGACCACGCACCGCAAAAGCCATGATTGCTTGTTATTAAGTCTCTTTTTTGTTTGTCGTCTTTGTTAATAAAAATAAACGTTCGTGCAGGCTGATCTTCATCCATAGTGCTCAGGAAAAGGCTCTCGTATCCGGAAGCCCAATCTAGCAAATATTTTTCCCTGATTTCAGGTAAATCATCATATAGCGCTAGTTTCGTAATGCCCTTTTTCTTCATTTGCGTTAGCATCTGTTCCTCGAAACGAACTCGCCAGTTGAATATCGGTATGGCAGAACCGATATAAGCAAGCCGGGTAACGAATATAATCACCAGCAGAGTTATGGAAAGAGATGTATTGAGCCTTGGCAGTAACGCAAAAACAAAAGGAGCTGCAATAATAATTCCAAGGCATTGCCACTCCGTTTCGATATGGAACAATAGTACCCGGCTGTCTAAGTCTCCATAAGTAATCCCCATCAAAACTATATACCCTAAGCATGAAACAATTGTCCACACAGCTAACATCCATTGCTTATTCCTCAAAAGAGCCGTTATCCCTGCAATAAATACCACGGCCGACATCCAGTAATTGCTTTTGCACCGGGTATAAAACATATTTACAACGGGTGTATTAAAAGACCCATAAATATCACTCAATGAGAGACGAGATATCCCTCGCAAATGATCGCTGTCATACGATTGTTTACCCGCGGCTGAAGTATATTTGGCCGTAATAATTGCAACCAGCAGTGCGCTAAAAAGGATCGTGATATTTTTTGAAAAAGGCCAATTTTCTTTTTGAAAAATTAAATATATCCATAAAAAAGCAGTCGGAATAATAGCAATAAAATGAGTGTAAATAGTGAGAAAGGACAACACCAGGAAGGACAACAAAAGCAATACAAAATTGGCTTTTTTATACCCCAGGTGTATAATTACTCCAAAAAATAAAAACATCCATGCAACAGCCTGGTGTATTTCATTATTTGTCCAAAAATAGGAGACGCTAACGAATAAAAAATAGTACAACGCCATTAATATTGCGAGTCCGTACTGCTTGTACCGATACACTAATAATAAGGCTACCAGCAGGTAAAATAGATTGAAGCTGATCGAGTAACCTAGCAATATTGCTTTTAGCGGCAGATGTAATTTTTGCCCGATATAGGGAACCATTTGTGTAATGAACGATCCGTATCTGTGTTCCTGTATGGCGAATGAATTATAGTTAATAATGTTGAAGGCGATATAAGAAGCATCGCCGAAAAGAACCCTTTCTTTATAAAATACAAAAGCGCCTGCCAGTAGTATAAGAAGTGCACCAAGCGCTATTTTTGAAGTTTTTTTTAGCCTTATCTGCATATGCCCGGTTGCCTGTTTACTTGATCGCTCATCGAAAGGTACAAAAATTAAATTGGCAGCTTTACACAATATAAAAAAGAAAAGCTACCCAAATCCGGGTAGCCTTCAATGTATCAAATGAACACTATTTTACGATTTCGAGAGGCTTTACGCTTACTTGCCTGCCATCATTGTTTATTTTCAGATAGTATATCCCGGCAATTAATGACGGCGGAACTGTAACCTGCGCCCCATTGCCATTTGGTTGCAGCAAACCATCCTGTATTTTTCTTCCTGTAATATCCATAAGTTCATAAGACCATGCGCCGCCGGTAGCAGGCAAAGTAACCGTAACAATTTGACCAACTACCGGGTTAGGATAAATGTTGATCCCGGCTTCATTAAATACTTTTTGTACTCCGGATCCTGCTGGCGGTGGCAAATTTTGCACGTGGGTCGTTGCTTTCGATGCAGTACCATAACTGCTGCTGGTGAATTGTACATAGGCGAGCGGAACAACATCATTAAGTCTGTAATAGTTTTGAGCATAAGTATTCGTTACCTGCCCCTGTGTAGCTCCAATAAGGCCAAGTAAAGTGGACATACCGGTAGCAGTAGTACTGCCATTCAGGTAAAAGCTATCTATTCTCGTTACCATTGTACGGACCTGCAAAACGGCCATATAGCCGGATGGTGTGCCTGCCATTGTTTTTATCCTCATTTGGCCCCACCCAATCACAGAATCCATCTCCGTAAAATATGACTTAACAATACCGGGAGCATGAACGTAAAGCGGGGAGTAGGTTACCTGGTAATTAAAATTCGACTGGTATACAGATGACCACGAGCTGCTCATAGTAGCCGGGAATTTGATTACGGTATATGTTGAAGAGAATGCCTCATTCTGGGTAGGAATAAAGATTGTGTCTCCGGAACTTATTACATAATGTGTGCTGTCAATATTAATTCCATATTCCACCAGTCCTGCCGGAGTAATTGCCGACTGTACATTCCCCTGGTAAGCATATGATCCCAGGCTGTAAAAAGCACTATCAGCAAATGTAGCAGGACTGCTTGCCGCTACCATATAGTCAAACAAATTAACAGCAGAGTCTGTGATGGTACTCAGGTCCCATGTGGCATTTGTCGCAGCCGCAAATGAGGGGAATGCAGATGCTGCAGTGGTGATTTTAAGACTATCGGTTCCAATTGGAGTTGAAGTATAGGTCGCTTCGCTTATGTTAATCTGTGCCCCGCAAACTGAAGCAATCAATAGTCCGGTAGATAAGAGTATATATTTTTTCATAAAAATAATTTTTCGCAAATTTATTGGGATTACAGCATTCCGTAAAATATTTTTTTACTTACTCAAATGCATACTGCGTTCTTTATAGAGGTTCCTGAACCAGGGGTCGCGCAGGTTTTTAATAAACCTAATGGCTTCTCCGGTACTTTTCATTTCAGGCCCCAGCTCTTTATTTACGTTCGGGAATTTACTAAAGCTGAATACTGGCTCTTTTACAGCAAAACCATCCAGCTTTTGCTCCAGTTTCAGGTCCTTTAACTGCAGCTCGCCGAGCATCACCTTGGTTGCAATATTGAGATAGGGAATGCCATACGCCTTCGCAATAAATGGCGTGGTGCGGCTGGCGCGCGGGTTGGCTTCTATCACAAATACTTTCCCGTCCTTAATCGCATACTGTATATTTATCAACCCTCTTATATTCAGGCGCAGCGCAATTTTTTTAGCTATCAGTGCCATCTCATCCACAATAAGTGGGGTGAGGTTAAATACAGGCAATACCGCATGGCTGTCGCCGCTATGAATACCTGCCGGCTCTATGTGCTCCATGATGCCCATTATGTGCACTTTATCCCCATCGCATATTGCATCTACCTCCGCTTCCTGGCAGCGGTCAAGGAAGTGGTCTATAAGTATTTTGTTACCCGGCAGGTGTTTGAGCAGGCTTACCACGCTTTTTTCCAGTTCGTCATCATTAATAACTATGCGCATGCGCTGCCCGCCCAATACATAAGAAGGCCTTACCAGCACAGGGTAGCCCACTTCCTTAGCTACTTCTATAGCTTCATCAGTAGTATAGGCAGTACCGTAATTAGGATAAGGGATGCCCAGCTCTTTGAGCGTATCACTGAAACGGCCACGGTCTTCAGCAATATCCATATCATCAAATGACGTGCCTATTATTTTTATCCCTTTTTCATGTAGCCGCTTTGCCAGCTTCAGCGCTGTTTGCCCGCCAAGTTGCACTATGACGCCATCCGGTTTTTCATGTTCTACTATCTCCCACAAATGCTCCCAATACACAGGCTCAAAATAGAGCTTATCCGCAATGTCGAAATCTGTGGAAACGGTTTCCGGGTTACAATTCACCATGATTGATTCATAACCGCATTCCCTTATAGCTATCAGGCCATGTGTGCAGCAATAATCAAATTCAATACCCTGCCCTATACGATTGGGGCCGGAACCCAACACGATTATTTTCTTCTTCCCCGATACATTGCTTTCGTTTGCTACAATTCCCGCGTCTTTGGACGCCTGCGAAGAAGACGGTTCAAAAGTGCTGTAATAGTAAGGTGTCTTTGCTGCAAACTCAGCGCTACAGGTATCCACCATTTTAAAGACCCTGGTTATACCTAAGGCTTTCCGGTGCTCATACACCTCGTCCCCGGTACAATCTTTAACAAGCTCCGCTATCTGCTCATCTCCAAAACCCATTTGCTTGGCTTCGCTCAGTAACGATGTGGGCAGTTTTTCCAGGTGTTTGTACTTGCGTATTTCCGCTTCAAGATTTACGATGTCTTGTATTTGATATAAAAACCAGCGGTCTATCTGTGTAAGCTCGCGTATCGTCTTGATAGACACCCCTGCGGCCATTGCTTCCTTGATACGGAAGATACGGTCCCAGGTAGGCCTTTTCAGCGTATCAATCAATTCCTCGGGACGTAGCCGGCTTGTGCTGATAAAAGATAGGCCTGTAGCATTATTTTCCAGGCTCTGGCACGCCTTCTGAAGCGCTTCGGGAAAAGTACGGCCGATAGCCATCACCTCGCCTACAGATTTCATTTGAAGGCCTAAAGTATCATCGGCACCCTTAAATTTATCGAAATTCCAGCGGGGCATTTTCACGATCACATAATCGAGCGCAGGTTCAAAATAGGCAGAAGTTGTTTGCGTGATCTGGTTCTTCAATTCGTCCAGCGCATAACCGATAGCCAGCTTAGCCGCGATCTTGGCAATGGGATAACCTGTAGCCTTTGACGCCAGTGCCGATGAACGGCTCACGCGCGGGTTTATCTCTATCGCAATGATCTCCTCGGTAACCGGGTTTAAAGCAAATTGCACATTACACCCCCCCGCGAAATTACCAAGGTCGCGCATCATCATAATGGCCGTATTGCGCATCAGCTGAAAGGCGGTATCGCTAAGCGTCATAGCAGGTGCCACTGTGATGCTGTCGCCGGTGTGAATCCCCATAGGGTCAAGGTTCTCTACGGTGCAAATGATCACCACATTATCATTCATGTCCCGCAGTAGCTCAAGCTCAAACTCTTTCCAGCCCAGCACTGCTTTTTCCACCAGTACTTCATGCATGGGCGATGCGGTGAGCCCGCGCTCCAGCGCATAATCAAGCTCATCTTTATGCATCACAATGCCACCACCCGTGCCGCCTAGTGTAAACGATGGGCGGATAACAACAGGTAATCCTATTTGTTGTGCAAATTCCTTCCCCTCCAGCAATGAGTTAGCCGTTCTTGCCTGTGCCACCGGTACACCAAGTGCAATCATCCACTGGCGGAAAAGCTCCCGGTCTTCAGCCTTGTCTATTGCCTTAATATCTACACCAATCAGCCTTACATTGAACCGCTCCCATACACCGAGTTCATCCGCTTCTTTTGCAAGGTTTAAGGCTGTCTGTCCACCCATGGTGGGCAGCACCGCGTCAATCTCATTTTCCTCCAGTATTTGCTCTATGCTTTCCACGGTCAGTGGCAGCAGGTACACCCTGTCTGCCATGATAGGGTCGGTCATAATGGTAGCAGGATTTGAGTTGATGAGTATTACTTTTACTCCTTCTTCCCTTAGGCTCCTGGCTGCCTGCGAACCTGAATAGTCAAATTCACAAGCCTGCCCGATAATAATGGGCCCGGAACCAATAATGAGTACACTTTTAATAGAAAGATCGCGCGGCATGATAAAATTTCAAAAAATTAAAGTAAAAGCGCGATGAGCTGATATAAGAATCGGGCTCAACGCCCGGGGTGCAAAAGTATAATTTTTTTTGCCTATTACGATATTAAATTCTTTGTGGTTTAGGCCTGTGTTCAGATTTAGTACAAAAACCATGACCATACCATCAGGAATGCAAGCCTTGTAGTAATTTTGTATAAAAACAAGATCATGGGTACAGCTAACTTATCTCAAAAGCCGCATGAAAACGGGCCATCAACTTTTGCCTTGTTAGTGGATGATATTAACAAAATGAGTGAACTGGAACAGAAGTTACTATGGATACAAATCAATAAAGAAAAACTATCCTCGTTTGCAAAAAAATTAGATAGCTCGGTTCTGCCAAACAACTTTTTGCCCGGTGAAATTGATGACCTTATAAACGAAGCACGAAAGCATGCCCGCAGCACAAAGAAAGGTTAAGCGCTTTGTTATTGATGTAAGCACCTACATTACTATTTTTATTAACCGGGAAACAGATTGGCTGTTAGTGTATATTGCCCAAAATAAAAT
>Ga0206890_1351_pt1 | contig 10703 bp, 9 predicted proteins | sample Alteio_BWOrgHeat_58_FD_152960 | JGI IMG/M metagenome (GOLD analysis project Ga0206890, IMG submission 152960) | Enriched cells from forest soil in Barre Woods Harvard Forest LTER site, Petersham, Massachusetts, United States - Alteio_BWOrgHeat_Nextera6 ... | reverse complement strand
AATATACACAAGCATAAATAAAGATACTTTATTTGCGTTTTGCCTGCTCCCGCAGGAAGGAAACTCCGGGGGAAAAGCATTAAACTATCCACCTGAAGTACCGCATCCTGTCTGTAATGCCTTGTGGAATAGTCTTTAGAGAGGAGGGAGTAGTAAAACCGGCAGGGGCGGAAGTCTTGACCGCTATGTCACTATGCTTGTTGCTTCCCATGCTGAATCCGGTGCTGCGGGGGGTGCTTAAAGACCTGCTTGTCGGAATCCATTGACTATCATATTGCCGTACCTTTTCCAGCAGGTACCTTTTTATTTCATCCCTGCCTTCTTTGAGCCCTGTGCACAGGTCATCTATATAGCCGTAAAAAAAATCCGGTTCTCCTTTTCTCGTAATCGTAATTTTACGGCCGCCGGCTTTCATTTTGAAATCATCTATGCCGCCACCCACGGCATTCCCCATGGCCTTGAGAATGAACCCCGCAATTTCCGTAGTTACATTTGTTGCATATTCGCGCATCCTGATATCGGACATAAGGATCTGAAGATGCTGCTGAACCTGGGGGCTAAGTGGTTGATTCAGATTTGTGTCAGGTGTGTTTTTTACATCAAAAGTGTCCAGGCCCGTCACCCTGTAGCCATTTGCGGCTTTTTGAAACATTACGTTACCATTATTATCCCAGCCGCCGGAAGAATTAAAACGGTCCCAGTTACCATCAAAAATATCTACAGCCAATATCCTCCCGAGCTGTATCCAGGTATTCGGATAGGAAAATCTTCTGAACAGATCCTTTATTCCTTTTACTGCCGTTTCCCAGTTATTATTTTTATTCTTGAAAAAGAGATCAGCGTTGCTCAAATCGTTAACGTAAGGCATTTTTACCCAGATCAGTCCGCCTATACTTAGCGGCAGCAACTTGTCAGGTTCTCTAACCAGCAATTCCCGGGCCTTTGTCTTAAAAATATGCACTTCTGTAGGTTCCATTATTTTGGTATTGACCTGACTGTCACTCACATTCTTCATCAGTTTGCTGCTCCATTTTATGGCTATTTCCGTATCTGCTATCGTTATGGTATCCCTGTCCGCTTTATTCTCCCCTTTTACCGTTATTGTTGGTTTATTCTGGCCCTGCATAGTCAAAAAATAAACAGGCTTTTTACTTATGCCAGACATAGCTTTAATAGATACGTTCGTTATTCGCGCAACACTGTTCATGGCTGTTTCAATTGGGAGTTCAAATATAATTTACACGCGCCTTATTTGCAAAATGATTTTAATTCCTTTCAGTCTTTATACTGATAACCAGGGGTTTTGGCAGATGTTCCTCACGCTTTCCCCTGTTGGACAAATTTTGACTGTTGGCACGCAAGATTTTCTTCCACTAAAATTTTGATTTTATAAAAACTTTTGTAACATTTACAGTATCAGTAAGTATTCCCTCGTATCAGGTTATCGCGTTGCAGATAACGTCTAAATAAAAGTGAATGGAATACTCAAAAATGTTGCCGTCAATCAAATAGCTAAACCATTTTTTTATGCCTTTAACAATTACCTATGATCAATGGATAAAAGATACCTATTCCAGGTTTGATCAGAGAAGCGACGACTTGAAAAAAATTGATGACGCCATAAAAATGCGCAATGAGGCGGCCGCCAAAGCGGCATTGATTAAGTGGATTGATGGGCAAAATGCCAAACACCAGGACTGGCATCGAAGCGTAAGAAATGAAAAAGGCGCTGTAGAAAGATTGTATAAAGAATTGGGTGTTTTAGGCTCGGCTGCCCCCGCTAGTCTGGCTAACAGGCTTGCTGATTCAGAGGCCAAAACAATTCTGTGGAATGAACATCGGCTTGCTGCGGCAAGAATGTTTATTGGAAAAGAAATTTTGTTCAAAAAGAGGTTTTTGGTCATCTGTCAAACAAGGTGCACTGAAGCAGATTCCAGGATAAAGCAAAAACTTACAACAGTAAAGCATGCAGAAACGGTTACGGGTGTTGTAGGCGCTCTTAATACGGTCCACGGCCTCGCCTCGGATTTACATACCATTATTAAAACAATTATGGGAGAAGGGTTGTCGGAAGGTGCTAATGAGGAAATTGTTAAAATAATTTTTGGAACAAGTATAGAACAGTTTGTTCATAATGCTGCTCCTTTTTTCGGTATGATTTCTTCAGGTGCTAAGACATTGATAGCCTGGAAAGGAGTTGCAGTAAACATCTATGACAGGTATAAAATGGAAGAACGTTACGGCGATGTAAGGCCCGGCAATGCTGCCGCTGCGTTACAGGCTATGGTTGCTGTAATTGACAGGGAAATTATCAAACAAAGTGCCGATGGCGTTATTCGGACTGCGGCCTTTTCAGGAAAATTAGCAGGAGCTGTTGCCGATTTTGGAACAGCCACTACAGCCGCTATTGGAGCTATTGAAAGCGTCGCTATTATTTTAAATACATTGGTCGATGTGGTAAAAGACGCCAGGCAAAAGGCTGCCGGGAATAAATTAATTGCCGCAGGGAAAATTGATATTGAGCTGTTTAATGTATGCCCGATACTCGGTTGCTACTACATTGCTGTTCAGGATCATTCCACCATCATGAATTTTGAAATAGACAACATGGGAAGGGAAAACTGGAGGCAGGAAGCCGAGCGGTTGAGGTATGCTCTTGAGCCGGTAATTAAAAAAGCCGCTGAATTGATCAGTAGATCAAGGCTGGAAATTCCGGATATGGACGGGGCGAAAGGGGTTTACCAAACCGGCCTGTTGCAAAAAATAAACCTGTACCGTAAATCTAAGGGCTATGGGCAGAACAAAAATATGACAAGTATGGGGCCGGAAATGTTCGATATTTTCGAACCTTCTTAATAAAAGAAGGTTCCACCATAAAATGCTGCGGAAGCCATTACCGGCACTATTAACAAAAACACCGGTGGCAAAATAGAGGAACTTCCCAGCACAACCTGCATTTTAGTTTCACCGACAGAAACACGCCTGAATTGGAAAAAACGCAACAAGCAATATTTTCGATAAAGCTCAGCGACTTTGAAAATTTTTTTAAAAAACTTTAATTTTGTTACCTTAGAGAAACGATAACCACCACTCGCGACTTTATACATTTGAAATTTGAAATTTATTTTTTTTGAAATTTCGTAAATATGGGCCAACCCAAAGCACGATTAATTGAAATTTGATTTTTTCGATTTTTTTGAAATTTTATAAATATGGGCCAGCCGGCAGCAAGACTAACTGACATGCACGTATGCCCGATGATGACGCCGGGCGTACCACCCATACCTCATGTGGGAGGGCCCATCACAGGCCCCGGAGCCCCTACAGTGATGATAAGCGGTATGCCTGCCGCAGTGATGGGTGATATGTGCGTATGCGTAGGCCCGCCCGATACCATTATCCTTGGCTCTACAGGCGTGTTTATTTGTAAAAAACCGGCGGCCCGCATGGGTGATTCTTGCGCCCACGGTGGCACCATTGTATTGGGCTGCCCCACAGTGCTGATAGGGGAGGCCGGTGGCGGCGGTGGTGGTGGCCTCGCGGCAATGCCCGTCAGCGTATTATTGAGTCTAATGGGCACTATGCCCCCGGCAGTGAGAAATCAAATGAAACAGATTGTGGCAATGAAGCAGGCAGCAACCGACGGTATACCATTTGTAAATGATCCGGATTCATGTACCAGTTGCTCAAAACCTGATTAGTTTATGATCATCAAAACCATTCAGTTACAAAAGTTCAGTGAGGTGAGATTTGAAGAATTTCGCAAAAAAACCATTGGCTTTTTGCGAAGAAATTTTGCGGAATGGGCAACTGGAAAAGATGATGTCGAATTAAGGAAGTATATTAACTCGATGATCGAATTCGGTAAGAAATACAACGTTTTTAAAGAGATCAATCTGCAAAAACTCATGCATTATCATATCCAGTATCAGTTTGATATCCCCCTTCGGAAAAATATGGAAAAATTGCTTAACGAAGGTAAACTCACCGAAAAGAACAGGATAGAAAATTTTCATCGCGGACTGAAATCTGAGGCTGCTATGAAGTGAACCCGGATTGTTTCTACATTTGTTAATTTCGGCCTGTAATTTTGGATAACTTTTACTTTCAGATAGTTATGCTTTGCGCCTTTGCGTCTTTGCGGTGAAATTTTTTTTGTGTCATTTTTGCAGGTTTGTAGTATATTTGGTTGAGGCGCAAAACCGTAAAATTAAAGACAATGTTGGATGATTCTTCTCCAGATTATGATGGTAGTAATACTGATGCCGGTTCGCCTGTCCAGCCATGTCATGATGACGATCAAACGGCATGTTCTATAACATCTCAAACCGTCGCGACTTCTCCTGCCGACCAAACGCGGCTGAAACTCGGCGCAGGTGAGGAAGTAAATTTAACCTATTCGCCCGGCGATGCTACGTGGGCTCTTTCCGGGGCGGGTTCTATATCCTTTAATCCCGGTGATGACAGTACAGCCAGCATCACCTTTACTGCCGCAGATACTGCCGGTTCCGCAACGATTACCGCCACCGGCGATAATGGTACAGCCAGCATTACATTCAATGTTGTAGTTCCTTCCAGCATGCACGTATACAAAATGAGTGGTTCGGTCTTGATACATAGTACTGGACGTGTGGAAAATGGATTCTACGCACTGGTATACGTTCATCCCAATGACGTAAATTTTTATCGGGTGATGATTCGTGAAAAAGACTCACAGGGCATTGGAACTAAGTGCTGTGAGAGCGGCACTGGCCACTGGCATGGGAAATACACTATTCCTGATGATGCCGGTGGCGCAAATGTGAGCAACTGGGTAAGTCTGGTCAATCACACCGATGCCTATGGCACTAACACCAGTGAACATGATACTATATGGCTTGTCGCGCACCATAACCTCACCGGCGATGCGGCTCCGTTCAATGTAGGCCAGTTAAGTTATACCATAATCTGGCAGTGGAAAGTAACGGACCAGACTACAGTAACAAATTTTCCACCTATTACCCAGGCGCATACAATAACTGCTGATGGCAGTTGCCAAAGTGCTAAAAACGGGGATCACCGTACTTCTTTGTATAATGATCCGTATACTGCTCCACCCGACTGGGAGGAGCCTATCTCAGATACCTGAATCACGGGATATTGTAAATAAAATCTTGAACGACTAAATTTGATTACGGCCATGACAAATAATGTAAACTATATAAAAAATACGCAAACCTTTGTCAAAGAGTTTGAGAAAGCAATGAACCCGGAGTATCTCAGTAAAGCCTTTACAGAGCTTAATAAGGTTAATTTGAAAAAGGAGAAGGAATTAAGCATTATTGTTCAGATTAGAACCGCTGCTCTTTTGCAATGGCTCAATTTATTGAAAATATTGGACGACAATATTGATCCGGCATTCGACGTGAATAAGGCGCTATCGCTCAAAGTCCAGCCAAAAACAAACTATGGAGGTGTTGACTATCCGTCATGGGTTGATCCAAAATCAATAAACGATCCCAATGCGCTTGCAGATTTTAAGAAGGCAAGCGAGGAAAACAGTAAGAAAATTCAGAATAAAAATTTGCAGATAAGTTTTTCCCGTTTAAATCAGCGTATTCCACCCTTGGCAAAAACCTTTATTCGCAAAAACTACACCGGCCTCCCAAACGACCAGCTCGAGCTTAGGTCTTCAATGGAAAAAATACTTAAAAACCAAAACAGGAAAGACGATTTCTCTAAGCTGCTTATGCCATTACCTAATCGTTAATCGCTCCGGGCCTGGTTACTTGATTACTTTGGGAAAAAATAAAAGATTTTATTTTATATACTTAGTTTTTATAAATTTTTTTATAAATTTGTAAAAATCTAAAATTATGAAGCCGCCCACACAATTCAAAGCAATCACCATAACTGTTTTGGCATTTATTTTTGGCTCCGCGGCAAATGCGCAGATTACCATTACCGAATCCGACATGCCCGTTGCTGGCAACGCCTATTATACCGTGTATGATTCTACTGCAACTGCCGTTACGCCCGGTGGCTCCGGCCCTGGCCAAACCTGGGATTTAAGTGCAATAGCCAATCAATATGTTGATACTGAATATTGTCTAACCGCCGCTTCCACCCCTTATGCCGCCCTTTTCCCTACGGCCAATCTTGTTCTTAATATTCATCAACCGTTCTCCGTGTTATATCAATATTATAATTTAAGCTCCGGTTCTATGGCCACATCGGGGAGCATTGTAGTTCCCGGCGCAACTACCGAAACATTCACTGATAGTCCCGCCATGAGGTCGATGACTTTTCCGCTCACTTATTTATCCACTTGGGGTGGCACTTCTCGTTCGGTATTTAAGCTCGCTTCTGCCGGCACTGGTTTCGATTCAATGAAAATTATTTCCTGGGTAACATATACCGATACCGTTGACGCCTGGGGCACAGTAATTACCCCTGCCGGCTCCTGGAATTCATTAAGACTAAAACAACTTTCTATAGCGGCGGAAGATAGTTTTTTTCAATATTCCACCGATTCAAATGCATGGGCATTTATAGATGCAGAAGCAACAACAGGGCTCCCAACCGGGAATTATAGCTGGTATGCTAATTCAGAAGGTATTGCAGTCGCTTCCATTGGCTATAACGTAAGTCATGCGAGTTATTTACAGACAGCAACCTCCGGAATAAAAAACATCTCTTTATATAATCAAGTGAATGTGTACCCCAACCCCGGCAACGGGAAGATGACCATAAAGCTGGTAGGCTCTGGTTATAACGCTGTTGGGTTATACGATATGCTCGGTAGGCAGGTTTATGCTCAAAATGTAAATGCCATGCAAAGCGATTTGCTGCTCGAAATAAATGAAAGCAATCTGCCTGGCGGCGTTTACCTCCTGCAAATTGATAACAAGTCGGGAAACATAAACAAGCGCGTAGTAATAGAACAGTAGTGGTGTTAGATTTTTTTTTCAACGTCAAAGGTGATAATCGCCATATCCCCTCACTCGTCCCCGAATATTTTTGCGAATGCCCGGCATGACAATTGAAAAAGGCACTATAGAGATGCCCCCATCTTGCAATGTGGGTTAAGTTAAGGAAAACGACCTTGAAAAGGTCTCATGTTTATAGTAGAATGTAGTAAACAATAATGTGATGCTCCGATAGCTATCGGAGTTCGCATATTATAAGGCTGAATATAGTCCTCAAAATCCTAACTTAATGACATTGCCCCTTCGGGGCTGCCGCTTTGTAGGATCCCAATCTAAATCAACCTCAATGCTCCATAGGAGCTAACCGCGCCGCGATGATTCGTACACGGTTATAAAGTTCACGGTAGTTCCACTATATTAAATCGGCAGCCAATTTCCAATTTGCGAACTTTCACAATTAATTCTAACGTACTAAACAAGTGATAGCAAGAAAAAAGCAAAGATCATGCTATAGTTCAACTCCATTTTTCCGCAGCACCATTTTTTGAAACCCGCCACCACCAAGCCTTTCCGACGAAAAAAAAATTTTACTACCCGTAGCAATGCACTAAATACTTTCCCGTCCGTATATTTACGGTAAACCAAAATAAACCTGGCGGATGACTTTAAAATTTGAAAAAGCAAAAGCTGAAATTTCTATGCCCGGGTACCGGACAAAAAGTTTTACTTTTAAAAAAAATGTAGGGAAAAGTGGGCACATTAGATAAAAAAAATAACAAGGTTACAGCCCTGAAATCTTAACATTTGCTCCGGGATTTTATTTTTTTCTCGCAAAAATGTTAAGTTTTGTTAATATTTTTAAAAAGTGTATTTTAAAACGCATTGATAATCAGTTAACTGAAAATTAATATTAAATACATTATTCATGAAACGCAGCATTTTTCCGTCAAAAAATTCATATTTTCTGTCAAAAGTTGCATATTTATTCCCGAAAAACAGTAAAAATATACAGTAGAATGCACAACTATTACCTTTCAATTTTAACATGAATAGTACATTTATAAACAAACAAGTATTAATACTGAGCGCAATTTGTGTCCTCACATTCGTGTGCTTCAGATATACTATACAAAACCAGTTCACCAACTGGGACGATGATTTCTATGTCACCAACGACCCCTACATAAAAGCCCTTACCCCTGAAAACCTTAAAGTAATTTTCACCCAGGACATAACGAAAAATAACTACCACCCGCTATGCATGTTATCGCTGGCTATAAACTATCATTTTTCCCAGCTTAACCCCCAGGCATATTATTTAACCAACATTATCATTCATATTGCCAATATTATACTGGTGTTCTTCCTGCTCATGCAGCTATGTATCCGGCTAAAAATGGACGATGATAGCAAGCTCTTCATTGCGGGTTTTGGTGCGCTGTGGTTTGGTATCCACCCCATGCATGTGGAGTCCGTCGCCTGGATAGCAGAACGTAAAGATGTGCTGTACGCCTTTTTTTATTTCCTTGGCCTGCTTTCATATCTGAGGTATCTGTCCACTAACAAGCTTACATGGTACATTACTACACTACTCTTGTTCATCGCGTCCTGCCTCTCCAAGCCAATGGCCGTGGTCTTCCCGCTCACCTTATTATGTCTTGATTTTCTGCTGCAAAGGCCTTGGAGCAAAAAGCTTATAACCGAAAAACTTGTTTTCTTCCTCATCTCATTGCTTTGCGGCAGCATGGCGTTCTATACCCAAAACAAGACCGGGGCCATCGCCTCATTCGGCACCCTTACCCTTGCCGAAAGGTTCATGTATGCCGCTTATGGATACGTCATGTACATTGTGAAGATATTTAACCCTACATATCTGTCTACCTTTTATCCCTATCCCTACCGTTTTATTTCCGGCTATTTGCCTGCCATCTACTATGCCGCTCCGTTTATTGCTATTGCCAGTTTTGCGGTTCCTCTTTACCTCACTTACAAAAAGAACCCGGCATGGTTCAGGATAATCGCTTTTGGTTTTGGTTATTTTATTGCCAATGTCATCTTCATATTGCAGTTCGTATCGGTTGGTGCCGCTATAATGGCCGATCGCTATTCTTATGTGGCTTATGTGGGGCTGTTTTTTATGATCGCCTATTTTCTAAATGAGATTACAAAGCGCCTCCCTTCCCTCAAAACTGCGACGGTTGTGATACTCCTTTTTCTGTCAGGCATACTTGGTTACCTGTGCCATGAACGCACCTATGCATGGCATGATTCGGAAACCTTACTTACTGACGCTATTGAGAAATATCCTATGCAGGCTTTACTATCCTATAAATGGCGCGGCAACTATTACTTAGATAAAGGGGATCTTGATGATGCGCTTAAAGATTACAATGTCCTTTCCCTCCTCCGTGCTGCTGACGCAAAAGTTTACGACAGGATAGGAGTTATATACACGATCAAAAAAGATTACGATAGGGCCATGCAGGCATTCTCAAGCTCAATTGGCGTTCAGGGCAATGTATATAAAACCTACCTGGACAGATCAATGCTTTACAGCATTATCGGTGATACACTTAACGCTCAGAGAGACTTTATTACAGCCTACAGTTTGAACCCCAACTCCGAAATAGTGCTCAGCGATAGCAGTTTTATGTTTGTACAGGAAAAAAAATATGATCTCGCCATTCGAAATTACAATATGTTGATTCAGGTGAATAACGCTAATCCCTTCTATTATTTTTATCGTGGTGTCGCGGAATATGGTGAAAATATGACAGATGCTGCCATGAAAGACTGGCTGATAGGAATTCAGTTTAAGTCAAAAGATGTCCTGCAGTCTGCATCCTACGATCTCAGTGTCGCTTACGACGGTATGGATAAAGACTCCCTTGCGGTTTACTATGCAGAAATGGCGCTATCCGTCGGTTATAAAGTAGCCCCCGATTTTCTGGCAACACTGAAAGAAAAAAAGGCAGAGCAGATGAAGAAGTAGTTGTTGTCATTTATTAAAGGGGGATTTTTGTTCTTTGATAAAATATTTAAAAGCCCCGGCCTTAAGGCCGGGGGCGGATAAAAGAACAGAAAGGCTTTAGCCGAAATTACTCGTGTGGTGTATTGTCAAGGTGCAACATTTGGAAAGGTCCACCAGGTATTATGTATGACTTTTGCCTATCTTAGTTGCCACGTCTGACAGGTAGATAATAAAAAAAGAAGGGGATAATTTCTGATAAGATGATGAAACAGTTAGTAATTTTTTTGACCGGCATCTTGCTGTGCATGAGCGCAGCAAGGCTGCATGCGCAGGATGAAAAGGAAAAAGTGCCAGTATTCAACTACGTGATTGATGACCCGATGGACGCCTTTGGAAATCAGAAAGACGGCCCGACTACGACACGCTACTTCCTGTATCCCCGGTTCTATAGTTTTTGGCCCGTAGATAATAACGATACGATATTGAAGTATCTCTGCTTTGATGCGAGTCATAATCTTGTCGATATGGACACTGTGCAACGGATCACCGATGTGCAGCATATTACACTGGTAAAAACCTACAATGATTATCTGCAAACAAGCATAGACAGTGCAGACGGTAAACCCAGGCCTCTTTCAATTTCAAAGACGCTTTACCAATACGATAGAACAGGAGCAGATTTATGGAAAGCCTTTGACTACACAAGCAATTTCACCTCACAGCTTAGGGAGTATAAAGACAAAATTGTAAAGGCAGATACCACGGTCATTGTGAACCCGGTAACAGGCACTAAACTGCAGACCATCCGGCGATACTACCAGGTA